>ERZ791624.477-NODE-477-length-27619-cov-1.871898_pt1 | contig 27619 bp, 26 predicted proteins | sample MGYA00510058_ERZ791624 | MGnify/ENA primary metagenome ERZ791624 (study PRJEB30046, sample SAMN00715158) | human gut metagenome | study: EMG produced TPA metagenomics assembly of the A metagenome-wide association study of gut microbiota in type 2...
ATCCGAAATGCGACTGGGCGATCCGGCATCTGGAACAGTTCCCGATCGAAGTGCAGACAGCTTCTTATGATACGCTGCTCCGGGTGCCGGGGATAGGACCGAAATCAGCAGGCAGGATCGTAAAGGCGAGACGGTACGGACATCTGGAATTTGACCATCTGAAGAAGATGGGCGTGGTGTTGAAACGGGCGCATTATTTTATTACCTGTGGAGGACGGATGATGTATAAGATACCGATCGAAGAGCAGTATATTACCAGACAACTGATAGGCGAGCATGCAAAAGAAAACTGGCAGGTAGAGCATAAGGAAGAAGAATATAAGCAGTTATCCTTTTTTGATGCTCAGGGAGTATTTGGAGTTCCGAATTGATTTGTGGATAAATGTAAAATTCTATTTAAGAATAGACGATTGTATGAAGAAATATTGTCAGGATAGATTTTATAGATAGATGAGGATATAGATGGGAGAATGTAAATATGAGGATATTTACCTGTAAACATCAATTAGAAGATATGATGACCTGCATCTATGATGCATGGGTCTATGCACTCCGGGTCGGACATGATAAGGTGCAGTTACGGACGGAGCCGATCGTGCAGGCAACTTTATTTGACGAGTATGTCCATGTGGATGCCGATGCAGAAAAGACGGAAAAGGTTCTGCGTTCCGTTCGAAATAAGATCGGGATGCAGGCATATATCGATGTGTATTATGCCTGTCTGATGGAAGATGATGTACTGGACGATATCTACCGGTTTTTGCGGATCGGATTTCAGGCAGGACCAAGGGTGATCGGGATGCTTGCAGAGCCTCCGGTCAGCCGGATGCTGGAGATTCGGCGGGCAGTTGGAAATGAAATTCATCATTTTCGGGAATTTGCCAGATTCAATTCGATTGATAATAAGGTGTATGTCTGTCATCTGGAACCGAAGCATGATGTGATCTATCAGGTGGCAGAGCATTTTGCAGACCGGATGCCGGATGAATATTTTATGATCCTTGATGATAACCGGAAGTATGCGGTGATCCATCCGGGAAAACATTACTCAGGGCAGCAGGCAGATAGAGAAAGAGAGATTTCAGAACAGAACCGATATATGATGGAAAAGGCTCAGAAGATGTATTTGCGGGAGTTGTCCGATGAGGAAATGAAGACGCTCCGACAGACGGAATTATTGAAGGATGAATATACCGAACTCTGGAAGACCTTCTTTCATACGATTGGGATTGAACAGCGGAAGAATCCGACCTGCCAGCGGAATCTGATGCCGATATGGAAGCGGAAGCATGCGGTAGAATTCATGCAGTAAACAAAAAGAATAAAATTTACTAACTTTTAGTAAAAATTTAGCAAAAACTATTGATTAGTTTTTATTCTCGTGTATAATGATGATAGTGGTTATCGTAACAGAGAATCCGGTACCGATAAATGTTGTGATAACCGAAGGTTAAGAATTTATTTTACAGGAGGATTATGATATGAAGATCTTAGTAACAGGTGGTGCTGGTTATATTGGAAGTCATACCTGCGTTGAATTATTAGAAGCAGGATATGATGTAGTAGTTGTTGACAATCTGTATAATGCGAGTCCGAAAGTAATTGGAAGAATAAAAGAGATAACAGGAAAAGACGTAACATTTTATGAGAAGGATATCCGTGATCTGGATGCAATGAATGAAATCTTTGCAAAAGAAAAGCCGGATACAGTAATTCATTTTGCAGGCTTAAAGGCAGTTGGTGAGTCTGTTCGTAAGCCACTCGAATATTATGAGAATAACATTGCGGGTACATTAACACTTTGCAAGGCAATGCGCGAGAATGGATGCAAGAACATTATCTTTTCATCATCTGCAACCGTATATGGCAATCCTGCATTTATTCCGATCACAGAGGAATGTCCAAAGGGTGTCTGCACAAATCCTTACGGCTGGACCAAGCATATGCTTGAGCAGATCCTGACAGATATCCACACAGCAGATCCGGAATGGAATGTAATCCTGCTTCGTTACTTCAATCCAATCGGAGCACATAAGAGCGGACTGATCGGAGAAGATCCAAAGGGTATTCCAAACAACCTGCTTCCTTATGTAGCACAGGTAGCGGTAGGAAAGCTTCCTTGTCTTGGTGTATTCGGTGATGACTATGATACACCGGACGGAACAGGTGTCAGAGATTATATTCATGTTGTAGATCTTGCCAAGGGTCATGTAAAAGCGATCAATAAGATCAAAGAGAATCCGGGTGTAAAGATTTACAATCTGGGTACAGGAAAAGGATACAGCGTTTTAGATGTTGTTAAGGCATTTGAGAAGGCATGCGGCAAGAAGATTCCTTATGAGATCAAGCCTCGTCGTGCAGGTGATATCGCAACCTGTTATTCTGATGCAACTCTTGCTAAGAAAGAACTTGGCTGGGAAGCAGAATACGGAATTGACGAGATGTGCGCAGATTCATGGAGATGGCAGAGCATGAATCCGGATGGCTATGGTGCATAATGAAAATATTCAGTAAATAAGTAACAGACAGGCAATTGTAAACGTGCCGGAATACAGGGCATAGAGAAGATACAATTGCCTGTTTGTTTAAGATAGAAAGGGGTTAGTTTATATGGCTGAATATACAGCTTCAAAGACCAGATATACAGAGACAGAAGGAACGGATTTTTACCGCCATTGCGGTAAAAGCGGTCTGATGCTTCCTCCGATCGCACTTGGTCTCTGGCATAATTTCGGTAGTGTAGATAATTATGAGAATATGAAACAGATGTGCTTTACCGCATTTGATCACGGAATCACACATTTTGATCTGGCAAATAATTACGGTCCGGTATATGGAAGCGCAGAGGAAAACTTCGGCAGAATCCTCCGGGAAGAAATGAGTGCTTACAGAGACGAGATGGTGATCAGTACAAAAGCAGGATTTGATATGTGGGAAGGTCCTTATGGCAACTGGGGCAGCCGCAAATACCTGATCGCGAGTCTGGATCAGAGCTTAAAGAGAATGGGACTTCCATATGTAGATATCTTCTATCATCATCGCATGGATCCGAACACACCATTAGAAGAAACGATGGAAGCACTTGCACAGATCGTAAGAAGCGGTAAGGCTTTATACGTAGGTCTGTCGAATTATGACGGTCCGACGATGGCGAAAGCAGAGCGGATTCTGGACGAACTGCATTGTCCGTTTATCATCAATCAGAATCGTTACAATATTCTGGATCGGACAGTTGAGAAGAACGGACTACTGAAGCAGACATATGCATCCGGAAGAGGACTGATCTGCTTTTCTCCACTGGCACAGGGTATGTTAACCGATAAATATCTGCAGAATATTCCAAAGGACAGTCGGGTGGCAAGAGACGGACGGTTCCTTCATGAGGATCAGGTCGTATCGATGCGTCCGCTTCTGACAGAGTTAAATGATATTGCAGCAGGCTATAATATGAGCTTGTCAGAGCTTGCGATTGCATGGCTGCTGAACAAACCGGAGGTTACAACCGTTTTGATCGGTGCATCGAAGCCGGAACAGATACTCAGTAATCTGAAGGCTGCTGAGAAGCAGAGAACAACCGAGATGGAAGCAGAGGAACTGGCACTGATCGAAAAGGCGGTCAACCTTTATCACGCATAGAGGATAAGTGTTATTTGACTTCACTTCAAAAAAGAATATAATATAAAAGACAGTTCTGAAAAGTATTTTCTGACAGAGAATGCTTTTGAAAGTATTGACGGAACAGAACGGATCATATTGTATGTTATTTTGAAAGAGGAAGACGGTATTGCAGGCACATCAGACAGATTTCTCAAGTGGAAATGTATATAGAAATATTATAGAAGTAGCTGTACCAATGATTCTGGCACAGCTACTTAATCTTTTATATAACGTGGTTGACAGGATCTACATCGGACGGATCCCGGAAGTCGGTACAACTGCACTGACAGGGGTAGGTCTGTGCTTTCCGATCATTTCACTGATCACCGCCTTTACCTATCTGTATGGAAATGGAGGTGCACCGCTTTGTTCCATGGAACGCGGTAAGGGTAATGATGAAGAAGCAGAGCATCTGATGGGAAATGCTTTTACGTTATTGATCGGAACAGGAATTGTATTGACGATTATCGGGCTGATCTTTTATAAGCCGATTCTTTATCTGTTTGGTGCAAGTGATGATACATTCCCATATGCAGGCTCCTATATTCAGATCTATCTGCTGGGAACGGTATTTGTCATGGTATCGGTAGGAATGAATCCGTTTATCAACAGTCAGGGCTTTGGAAATACAGGGATGATATCGGTTCTGATCGGAGCAGTTTTAAATATAATACTGGATCCTATATTTATCTTTGTTTTAAATCTGGGAGTAAGAGGAGCGGCTATTGCGACGATCATTTCTCAGTTTTGCTCGACAGTATGGGTACTTGTATTCCTGACCGGAAAACGGGCAGTGCTTCATTTGAAATGGAGCTGTATGTGGCTGCAGTGGAAACGGGTTTTGCGGATCATCGGTCTGGGAGTATCCAGCTTTATCATGGCATTTACAAACAGTCTGGTACAGGTTGTATGTAATGCGACACTTCAGGTCTATGGTGGGGATATCTATGTGGGCGTTATGACCGTGTTGAATTCCGTGCGCGATATCTGTACACTTCCGGTTATGGGTATTACAAATGGTGCATCTCCGGTCATGAGCTTTAATTATGGAGAAGGGGCATATGAGAAGGTACGGAAAGCCATCCGTTTCCTGACTATATTATGCGTAACCTATACTTTTGCGGCATGGGGCATTCTCAGATTGTTCCCGGAGCCGTTTATCCGTATATTTAATCATTCACCGGAACTGATCGCAAAAGGGGTTCCGGCATTACATATATATTTCTTTGGATTTTGTTTTATGGCATTGCAGTTTACCGGACAGAGTGTGTTCCTTGCGCTTGGAAAGGCGAAAAAGGCTACCTTCTTTTCTCTGCTTCGGAAGGCGTTTATCGTAGTGCCGCTTACCATTCTGCTTCCGAAAATCGGAAATCTTGGAGTGGATGGTGTATTCTGGGCAGAGCCAATCTCGAATCTGATCGGCGGATGTGCCAGCTTCTTTACAATGTGTGCCACGGTGTTGCCTGAATTAAAGCACGAAAAAGCTCGATGAAAAATATAAACGACCGGATAGTCAAATGCCTGTAAGAACAGGATATGATTATCCGGTCATTTTATCTGATAGAATTATTTACTCGATCTCTCGTAGTGCCTTTCTGAACTGGAAGAAGAACAGGATGGCGGTGAAGGTTACGGCGATCAGGTCTGCGATCGGTTCTGCCATGTAGACAGCCATTGTCTTATCTGCGGTGTAGATATGCGGCATAATGAAGATCAATGGGATCAACAGGACGAATTTACGCATGATCGCAACGATGATGGATGCCGGAGCGTTGCCGAGAGCATTGAATGTCATTTGGCAGGAGATCTGGATTCCAAATAAGAACATAACCGCAAGGTAGTATCTAAGTGCATCCTTGGTAAATGTGATCAGGGCTGTATCCGGGGTAAAGATGGATGCAAAAACCTGAGGAAAACATATAATGCAAAGCCATAATAAAACAGAATATGTCAGGCTGACCTTCAGCAGAAGTTTGAATGCATCCTTTACTCTGGATGCATTTTTTGCACCATAGTTATAACTGATGATCGGCTGAGCACCCTGGCCAAGTCCCTGAAGTGGGAGCATGGCGAACTGCATGACGCTGGTAAGGATCGTCATAGCACCGACGGCCATATCTCCGCCATATTTCAGAAGGGAGGAGTTGAAGCACACGGATATGATACTTTCACTTCCCTGCATGATAAAGACGGCAGAACCGAGTGCCAGACATGGCAGGATATAGGAGGCCTGCAAACCGAGGTTTTTCACACGGATGCGGAGAGTTGTCCGCTTGCCGAAGAGGAAGCTTAAGACCCAGATGCAGGAACAACCCTGAGAAATGATCGTTGCAAGGGCCGCGCCTTTTACTCCCATATGAAGCGCAAAGATAAAGATCGGGTCTAAGATGATATTCGCGATCGCACCGATCAGTACGGACAACATACCTTCTTTGGCGAAGCCCTGTGCAGTGATAAATGCATTCATACCCAGAGTGAGCTGTACAAAGATTGTGCCGATGGCGTAGATATTCATATATGAGGTTGCATAGTTAATGGTATTCTTACTTGCACCGAATGCCAGAAGCAGGTCGCGATTCCAGATCAGAAGAACAGCAGTCAGTATAACGGATAAGATGATCTGCATGGTAAAACAGTTACCGAGGATTTTCTCGGCATCGTCTTTTTTATTTTTGCCCATATAGATGGTAGCTCGTGGAGCACCGCCATTTCCGACCAGAGCCGCGAAAGCGGAGATGATCATGATAAGGGGCATACAGACACCGACACCGGTAAGTGCCAGTGAACCGTTTTGTGGGATATGACCGATGTAAATACGATCAACGATGTTATACAGCATATTGATCATCTGTGCGGCGACTGTAGGAAGTGCGAGCTTTGCCAGTAATTTGCCGATCGGTTCTTTTGCCAGAAATTCCCGGTCGGATGAGCCTGCGTTGTGGGCAATCCGGTTCGGTTGGTTGCTTCTTCCGTTTTCGATATGGATTCTCCGCCGGTTGGTGGTGAAGCTTTTGATGTGTTGTTTGGAGAATCGGTTATGCTGTAGGTTTGTGTTTGTTTCTTCATGTATATTCCTCGTTCCTTTGATTGATGTTTTATATTGTATAAAAGTTAATTGCGATATGAGCTTGCCTGAATATAGTATTGTCCGAACTGCCCGGTATTCAGGCAGCAGTGTTGTGATCATATTATTTTAAATGTGATAACACGTTGTCATACAAACGCTTGTTATAGGATGCAAAATTCTTCTTTTCGTCATCTGAAAAACCTTCAAAGATGCAGGAGATCAGTTCGTCCTGCTTTTTCTCGATCGCATGTATAACAGGAATTGATCTATCGGAGAGCTTCAGATGAATGATTCGTTTATCATTTGTGTCCGGATGTCTGGTCAGATAGCCTTTGTCGGTGAGAGAATCAATGGCTGTGGATACATTTCCACGCTGTAGCATACGAAACTCTACGATATCTCTGGCAGTATCATGTGCCGGATTATTGTGTAAAAAAGTAATGATGATAACTTCAATCCGTGAAAGCTTATAGTCTGTCCGGATGCTTTCAAGATATTTTTCCTGAAGCTTCATCAGACTTTTTGTCATATCAAAAATATTGGATGGCGGTTGAATAGTCATATGTATTCCTCATTTTCATAAAGTTCTTTTTAGAACTATTATAACTTCAAAAATGAAAGAGTCAACCCATATATATAATTTTTATAGAAAGAGGAAAACGCAGTCAGGGTGTTATCTGGGACAAAATCTAAAGGCAAAAATATTATTGACAGAGAAAAAATAATAGATATACTAAAATTTGTACGCACAGATAGGATAGCTAAGTATAAAATTTTATTGCATACCGGATCACCTGTATTGCAGAGTTACATATAGAAATAGGATAATCAGAGGATAATATGCCGCAGATAAACGAGAAAACATGGATAATTATAGCAGTAGTAATTGCGCTTATAGGATCGCTGATCTACAATATCATTTCAGCAAAAAAGCTGAAAAAGAAAAGACAACAGTTTACAAGAAGTATTCAGTCTTCGTATACGCATATGAAGACGATCGAGGATACCAATAAAAAGATATATGAGATTTCAAATGAGATCAATGAACTGATCAGAGAACAGAAAGACACCAAAGGATATATAGAAAAAAAGAAGAAGGAGATCGAACAGATCAGACAGATGATTGTGACAAATGACACGATCCTTGACTGCACGATCTCAGATAAGCGGGATCTTGCAACAGAAAAACAGATCGCATTTACCTATAATATCCCGACCGGTTTACCGGAGATTCAGATGGAAGATGTCGACAAGATCCGTCTGTTTGCCAATCTGTTAGACAATGCGATAGAAGCAGCCGAGTCTGTACCGGCACAGGATATAAATGGGAAAAATAAAAGATACATACATATATCGATATTGAATCGTGGAAGCAACTTCTTTGTTACCATTGAAAATTCCAAAAGAACGGAGATTTCTGTTACAGAAAATCAATTCCATACAACAAAACTCGATGCAGAAAACCATGGCAGGGGTGTCCGGATTATCCGTCAGATCGTCGCCAAATACGATGGCACGGTCGAGTTTACCGACAAGGGCGATACCTTCGAAGTCGCGGTTATGTTGTAAATGGCATCTTTTTTGTTCGTAAAAGAGTTTCATCTGTGATATACTAAATCCGTTGCCACCCCTATATAGGCACAGAAAGGGGGGTTGACTTACGGAAGTGTTAGTATCGTTTATTATCTCTGTTATGGCAAGTGTAGTTGCCTACTACATATGCAAATGGTTGGACGGAGACAAATAATCGGCAACCAGCCTAAGGTTTAAGCCACCTTTGCCGAAACGGAATAGAAAAAGCCATGAGTGGCATCTCATGGCTTTTTTGTTGCCCTTACGGACTGTTAATATCGTTTTTGCCTAAACACAATATATCATATGCTCCGGTTAAAATCAAGTATTCCCTTTTTTATCAGAAATATTGTTATTTGCAGAATTTTATTTTCTGAAACATATGAAAGCAACTAGATAGTGAGAATAGAACGGGAGTGTTCTGCGGCATGAATGGATACAAGCGCATGTCATATAGTTGTCTTGTCGTTAGTTTACAACATAGCGTGCTCGGAAATGTATTTCAGGTAGGCGGCTTTGATCGGCTTGGCGTAACGCCTGCCGACAGGCAGTTTAACACCGTCAGTCAGTTCAATCTCCTGTGAGGCGGCATTTTTAACATATTCAAGATTCACCACAAAAGAACTGTGGCATTGTGAGAAACAGGCAGGAAGACGCTTACTTACAGCCTGAATGGATTCGTATACTTTGTACGATTTTTGTTCATTTGTATAGATAATGATCTCCCGCCCGATTCGTTCGATATATGTGATCGAATCGCAGGGGAGTACATAGCGTTTACGATTGGAAGTAATATCCAGAAATCGATCCTTGCGTTCGACGGTAAGCCGGACTGCTTTATCGAGGGCTTTTGGCAGATATCTTTGTATGGAATCCTTCGTAACATAATATATATGACGGACTTCATAAGAGTCGGAGATATAATCGGTATGGCTGGGAAGAAAAAAAAATGCACATTGCGGACATCGTTGGTTGATCGCAGAAGCGAGGTCGATACCATTTAATTCGCCCATCTCAATATCTAAAATGGCAATATCATAGTCGAGCATATCATTTTCAAGCAACTTCTTTAGTTCTTCCGGTTTGTAAGGATTGATCACGGATGTAAATGCTGTGCAAGTATCCAGACAGGAATGTACGAAGTTTGTTGTTTCTTTTAATTGTAAATCCGAATCATCGCATAATAAAAGTTTTAAGTCCATATTTGTTGCCCCCTGCAAATAGTAATTCCCAAGAAGAATTATTTCTAATTAACTGGTAATATTATAGTAAATTTGTTAATATAAGACAAGAAAAAAGTCACAAAACGGATGCGGGATACAGTGACCGGAACATAGAAGGTGAGATAATAAATGAACATATGGACATTCCTGCAAGTGCTCGGAGCAGCCCTGATCACGGCATTACAATTTAATATTTATCTGGGTGCTTATATGGGAATGGATCGTGGAAGGAGAGACCGGATCTATCTGGGCTTGAATATTTTAAATATGTTTTTCCTCCGCGTTTTAATAAATACAAGTATACAGCTTGATGCACCTGCATGGCTTCGTGCCATCATTTATATTTTTGGATTTGCGATGATGCTTGTAGGCGTTGTATTATACCGTAAAGAGTGCATGGTTATAAATTTGGTATCATTTATGGTGGGTATTATGACATTTGATCTTGTTACGGTGACGATGTCAGCAGTGATCGAGGAACTGTTTGGATATGCATATAATGATACACCGGTATTATACAGTGCAAAAGCATTGCTTGTCTGGCTTGGAGTAGAAGCCTTGCGTGAGGGCATAGGAACGATCATTGAAGTCTGGTTTATGCGGAAATTTATGCCATACAGAAAGTTCCGGAGACAATCATTTGTCAGAAGCATGGTGTGGATTCTGGCTGTTGGAACCGGATATATGATGTTGGTTGTGTATTTTGTGACTATGGTAAAAGCGGTTAATCTGATGTCACAGTTTATAGCACTGGGAATCTGGGCATCTGCTTTTATAGCTACTTATCATCTGTATACGATCGTATATAATAGCTATCAAAGAAAAATGATACGTTTTCTGGAAGCAAAGATGAAGCAGCAGAAAGAGGATTATGAGAAGCTTCTGGCGGATTACAACAGGCTGCGGGATATCAAGCATGATCTGTATAATTATGTGCATATACTTGATCTGGCAGGAGATGTCCGGAAGGAACAGGAGCAGATCAGACAGTTACAGGAAGATCTGAAACCGGGAAAACAGAAGAAGTATATAAAATACACAAATCTTTCAATCCTGAATCTGGTATTAAATAATGTTACATCTGCCTGTGAGGGTGCAGGTATTCATCCGGAAGTTGCAGCAGAAGAAATTCAGATTGATACAAATGTAGAACTGGACATGGGATATCTGATCGAGCGGATGGTACATAATGTTATTTTGTTGAATGAAGATCAGGGAGAGAATAAGCAGGATTCCGTATCAGAGTCACTGCCCCGGACACTCCGGATTCAGATCGCACCATCGGAATCCTCAGATGGAAATATTCAGGTTGTGCTTAAGGGTATCGGACTTCGTATGAAGGGCATTGAGATAAATTCAGACAACAGAAAGGAGATACGGAATAATAAGCAGATCATCCAGTTTATTATGGAGCGGCATGAGGGATTCCAGTGGAATAACAGGAAAGAATCTCATCTGTATCTGACTGCATAAGCATAGAACCGTATCCGGAATTTGTAGAAATATGTCGATTACGACGGAAACATTGCAGATTACGACAGGTTTATTGTATCTGATAAATGTTTTGATATAATAACTTCATAGATATATCGAAAACCGATATATTATTGAGTGGGAAAGTTCATAATATATGCATTTATGTCAGAGAGGACATATATTTTTCAGCCCAATCAGCTCTCCTTGCTGCAAGATTGTGGAAACTCAGAATGAGTGCAGTAGATTATGGTTGCAAAATATGAAAAGCATACATTGGAACGGATGAAGGAAGATCTGATAGTTGTACCGAGAAACGCAGGTATCAGGTCTTCTTTTTTTAGCCTTTTACCATGCCTTAACCGTAAAACGTGCTACAATATATATTGTGACAGTTTAGAATATGCATATATAATAATGCTTGTCAGAATTGATTGAAATGAATACGATTGTTATAACAGATTACAAAAAGATACAGTGGAGAAAGCGATGAACAGATTCCTGAATTTTACGAAGAATTTTTTAATTACAGCGGCGATATTGGTATGTGGATTTTTGTTGTCCCTGTTTATGCAGAAGGAGTGGGGAAATCAGACTTTGATACCCTCTATTTTTCTGTTGGATGTATTTCTGGTATCCGTTATCACAGATGGTTTCTTATATGGTGCGGTCGCATCTGTCATCAGTATTCTGGCGGTAAATTATGCATTTACATTTCCTTATTTTAAGATTAATTTTACGATTCCGGAAAATATGATCTCTGCCGTTATCATGATAGCTATTGCAGTTATTACCTGCGGATTTACAAATAAGCTGAAGAGTCAGGAACAGTTAAAGGCAGAGAGTGAGCAGGAGAAGATGCGGGCAAACCTGCTCCGATCCGTATCCCATGATTTTCGGACACCGCTTACAACGATTTATGGTGCAAGCTCTGCAATGTTAGATGACAAGAATGAATTTACGGAGGAGCAGAAGAAAAGTATGCTTCGCGGAATCAAACAGGATGCGCAATGGCTGTCACGAATGGTTGAGAATATGTTATCGATTACCAGACTGGATGGAAAAAATGTTAAGATCATTAAGATTCCGATCGCGCTGGATGAGCTGTTAGATTCTGTCCTGGTTAAGTTCAATAAACGGTATGAAGATCAGAATGTTGAGATTGACATTCCGGATGAACTGATCATGATTCCGATGGATGCGATCTTAGTCGAGCAGTTGATCCTGAATCTATTAGAAAATGCAGTTCAGCATGCAGAGGGAATGAGTAAGCTTGGGCTTCGTGTATATACGAGTGGGCATTTTGCAGTATTTGAGATCCGGGACAACGGATGTGGTATTCCGGTTGACAAGGTAAAGGATATATTTGCAGGGAAGCTGGTTTATGGTGAATCAGGACTTGACAGCAGTAAGAAAAATGCAGGGATCGGATTGTCGGTATGTACCACGATCGTAAAAGCCCATGGTGGTGAGATCTCTGCGGAGAATCTGCAGGATGGCGGTGCTCTTCTGCGGTGTACATTGGATATGGAGGAAACTGAGAATGATTAACAATAGATATAAAATATTGATAATTGAAGACGAAGAACATATTAATAATCTGATCAGTGCGCTGATGGAAGCAAATGGATATCAGGCTGTTTCCGCATATTCCTGTCGGGGGGGACAGATGATGTTTGCATCCCATCGTCCTGATCTGATCATTCTGGATCTGGGATTGCCGGATCGGGATGGAATGACATTTTTAAGGGAAGTGCGGCAATCATCATTTACACCGATCATCGTTTTATCGGCACGTTCTGATGAGAGGGATAAAGTAGAGGCACTCAATGAGGGTGCAAATGATTATGTAACCAAGCCATTCAGTTCAAATGAACTGGTAGCAAGGGTACGTTCAGCACTCCGTATCGCTACGCATCGGGCAGAGGACGGATTGCGGCCGGGTGGAAGGTTCGAGGTTGGAGAGTTGGTTATCAATTATGATGCAAGACTGGTTACGATCGCCGGAAATGAAGTGAAGCTGACACAGACAGAATATAATATTGTAGCGTTGTTATCCGAGCATGCAGGTAAGATGCTGACCTACAGTTTTATCATCAACGAGATCTGGGGATATAATGATTCGGGAAGCCGGAAGAAGCTGCAGGTGAATATGGCGAATATCCGAAAGAAGTTCGGTGCAGTTCCCGGTAAGGAGAATTACATAACGAATGAATTAGGGGTCGGATACCGGATGTGCGATTCATAGAAAAGAATTCTGAAACTCTACAGCATTCGGTCACGGGGATGGCGCTTGTTATAAATAACGTGCTGCGATTTCTGTTCTCTGGACATTGCCCTATTCGTAAATACTCCTGTGCTAACTCGCTTCACACGGACAAGCATTCGTATTTACCGGCAATGTGCAGTTCACAACGAAATTTCGCAATGTTATTTTATAATAAGAGCAGCCATCAGAGGCAGAGTGCTGTAGAGTTTTTTATTGTAATCATTAGAAAAATATCGTATGTGAATTGGATATTGATTTAGTGTGACGTGTTTTGCTATAAGAGAAAGTTATAACGGATTCTAATATTTATGTATTGTATTTTAGTTGGAATTTGTTATATAATTCATACATTCCGAATAGGAATAGTAAGATAAATATAAGAAGGAGGAAATGCCATGCGACAGGTATTATGCTTTGGTGATTCAAACACATATGGTTATGTGCCGGGAACGGCAGAACGCTATGACTGGGATACCAGATGGACCGGAATCGTAGGAACCGGACTGATGGAAAAGGGATATATTGTACAGGAGGAAGGGCTGTGTGGCAGAACTACAGTATTTGACGATCCGCTTCGTCCGGGCAGACGTGGCAGTGAACTCCTTCCGATCATATTAGAAACCCATAAGCCGGAAGATCTGATCATTTTAATGCTTGGAACAAATGACTGTAAGACATTTTATGGTGCAACGGCAGGTAGCATCGGACTGGGTATCCGTAAACTTGTGCGACAGATCCGGGATGGTGCGCCATCAGCGAAGATCCTTCTGATGTCACCGATCGCACTGGGCGAGAAGGTCTGGGATGGATTTGATACGGAATTTGGAAAAAATTCTGTACAGGTGTCCAAAGAGTTGCCGGAGATTTACCGGCAGATCGCAGAGGAAGAAGGACTTTATTATCTGGCGGCTCTGATTATGCCGTACCATCGGAACGGGATCAGGAGCACATGGATGAAGAAGGGCATAAGGCACTGGCAGAAGCGGTACTGGAAAAGATTTCAGAGATATTGTAATGTGAGTTAGGAGTACAGAGAAAAATTATGACCGGGGAGACTGTAGACAGAAAAGAAGTATTAAAACAGGCATTTGTGAAGGCTCTGCCAATCACAGGAAGTTATCTCTTTGTCAGTATGGCATACGGACTTACGATGCAAGAAGCAGGACTTTCCTTGTTCTGGTCGTTGTTTACCAGCCTGACGGTATATACCGGCGCATTTCAGTTTGTGCTGGTAACATTCTTAAGCAGTGGGGCATCGATTCTCACGATCGCACTTACTGCGTTGTTTATGAATAGCAGGCAGTTCTTTTATGGGCTGACATTTGTTGAAGATTTCAAGAAAATGGGTAGGCGTTATCCATATATGGTTCACACAATGACGGATGAGACATATGCCGTCAACTGTTCCATGCTGTCTTCTGAGGTGATAAGAGATCGTAACGCAGAAAAGGCAAATGACCGGAAACGTAGATTTGATATTATGTTTTATGTGGCATTATTCAGTCGTATATCCTGGATGGTGGGCGCTGTGCTTGGCGGCATACTCGGTCAGATCCTTCCGGTGAAATTAGAGGGAATCGATTTCTGTATGACAGCGTTATTTATTACGATCGCGATCAATCAATGGAGAAGTGTGAAAGTGCATTTGCCGGCACTTGCCGGGTTTATCGGAGGTGTGCTGTTGCTTTTGTTAATAGGAAAAGATTATTTCCTTCTTCCAACTTTGATTCTGGTATCAGGTCTGTTGCTGATCTGTGAAAGAAAGGTGGAAGCTCGTGAATGATCGATATGTATTGATCTGTATTCTTGTGTCGGCGGCAGCTACTTTATTTATGCGGGCACTCCCATTTACCATTCTTGGAAAAAGAAAACAAATCCCTGAGAAAATCCGGTATCTCGGACGAATCCTTCCGGCAGCCATCATGGCGGTGCTGATCGTGTACTGCCTGAAGGAAGTACCGACCGGATTCTTAAGCGGCGGCTATAAGAAGTTGATCGCAGCCGCAGTTTGTGTCGTTCTTCATGTGTGGAAAAAGAATACATTTGTCAGCATCATAGGCAGTACGGTTGTGTATATGTTATTATGAGTAATGACACCGTAAAAAAGGCTGTCGCACCAATCACTTAGTGCGGCAGTCCTTTTTTGTAGTATCCGTTGTAATGAAATTACTTTGTTTTATACGATCACATTGTTGACAGCCCCTCTATTTTGTGATGGGGTTATCTATTCTAAGAATATGTCAATGAATAAGCATTATAGCGGGGAATTATTATGTAAAAATAATTATGTTAATGAACTTGCGCATTAGTGTTCTAGCGCAGCAAGTTTTGCCTGTAATGCAGCAATTTCGGCATCCTTCTCGGACAAAGCAGCATCTTTTTCAGATAAAGCAGCGTCCTTCTCAGATATTGTGGCATCTTTTTCTTCCAATGTTTTCTTCATCTGTTCAATCATATAATTAACAGTATTTTCATCTGCTTTTGCTAAGGCTTGTGAATACATACCGATAACCTCCTTTGGACGATATAAGTATTCGGACATATCCCGACAGATCTTTTCCATCCAGGGATAGTCGGATATTAGTGTAGCAAGGTCATTTATAGAATCAGCTGTTAGCAGAGCTAACCATGCATTAAGTGCATTCTTTTCTTTAGCATACTTGTTATTTTTAAATACGTCAAGGGCGACAACATAGTATTCCTGCAAAAGATGAAGATCAATGCCTGTGTTAAAAATTGTTTTTCCATGATGTATAAAAATATCAGAAGATTTGCATTCGGGTGGACTGTCTTCAAACATGACGATTGTGTATACAGTCTTGATATCGTGATAGGTGAATTGATCTCCTTTTTCTCCCTTGACTCGTGTATATTGACGGAGAAGAAGATCGGACGAATAACAAGACATGCGCTCGCCAGAAAATGCATAATGTATTTTCTGGATCTCTACATTTGCAATAGAGCCATCTTCCAACTGTACGATGATATCCATAATTAATAATGGTGAAGTTGGCAGTAAACGATTTTCCTGCGATAGAACGCTTTGAACTGTAACGTTAATTCCTATGATGCTACTAAGCAAATGAGATAGTCGTCCGGGATAGACATCAGGGTTAAACAGTGCTTTAAAGAATGGATCATAGGTTAAAGGAAGAGATTTATTTCCTCCATAAATTCTTCAAATCTATTTCGCCATTCATTGTTCAAATCCAGATATTTGCTAAAGGTATTGACATCTTTTTGTAATCTTTTAAAAAGTCATCTTTTTTCCGAGCCGGGAAAATTTGACGGATATCTACTGACGCGGATTTGCGTGCCGTGGTAGGTGTAATATTATTGCTATCTTCGTTGGGATTATACATTGATTATTCCTCTTAATTTCCGGTACCTGATTTGTCGACAAGACCACCATATCAGAAATAAAAGAGAAAAGTTCATAAATGTAATAAATGGTACTGTTTGATGTAACTTTTGGTAAGTGGATGATTATAACGACTATAGAGGAATAAATTAAAAATCCCTTCTGGTTAGATAAAACGTAAACCAGAAGGTGTAATTAAAGGACTTAGTTTATTATAGTTCACAGAGCTTTGGATTGTCAATTCTAGAATGGTTAGGATTTGGTTAAGAAATATAAATACAATATCGGCAATTAAGAGAAATGAAATAACATGTGGTTAAATTTTCCACATGTGGGAAATTGTTAGATGAAGCTAACGGATAAGGACGATGACAAAATGAATGACAAGTAAAATCCACATGGTACATTCTTACCTTAATAAGTCGTAAAACGCATCACTGGGGGAGCGGATTCCAGAACTTGGAATTTAATAAAAAATTTAGGCAGATCAAGAATGACGAATGGTGTCCGACAGAACAGGATGCATACGCAATTTACCAGCGAATATGTTGCCCCTTAAATTTTCAGAATAACTAAACACCGCCATTGTTTTCTGAGAATTATTGTGCTACATTTTTATTAGTAGTATTATTATACGCATAAAGTGAGAAAGGGGATAGACGAATGAAGAGAGTAAAGAAATTATTAAGTCTGCTGATTACATTTACATTGATTTTCACAATGTCAGGGGTGGTATATGCTGCCGCAGATGATACAGTAACAATTTCAGCATATGAAAAGACGGATAAGAAAGTGGCAGAACTTTCAGCAGCTACTTGTACGATCAAAAAAAATGACAATAAGTATTATTACAAAAATGCATCCGGAAAAACAGATAAAAAGACCGGGTGGAAGAAAAATCAGAACGGGAAGTATGTATATTATGTCGGCTCGAAGGGATATGTAACCGAGAAGATTTCCGGTGGATATTGGTATCATTTTTCCGGCAAGAAATTCGTAAAAAAATCACTTTCTTCCTATAAGAATAAAACCAAAACAATCGGGAAGAAGATTTTTTCTGTTAATTCAAAAGGAAAGATTGTACTGAAATCCGGTTGGAAAAAGGTGTCAGGGGTTTATACTTATTATGTTTCCGGAACCGGTACGGCATCTGTAAAGCTGACGGGAAAGAAATATTATAAGGTGTCAAGAGGATCTTGGAAAGTACAGAGTCTTGCAAAATATAAGAATGACCGGGTAAAGATCCATGGAAAATATTTTTATGTAGATAAGAACGGATCAATGATTAAGACTGCCAAGACAGTAAAATCCGGTAATTACAAGTTCACGATCAAGGCGGACGGAACATGTACAAAAACAAAGATTGAAACAAAAACTCCTGACAATTCCAATAGTGGAAAATCAGACGGAAATAACACTGGTAAGACAGATGATAAAATTCCGGCGCACACGCATCAGTGGTCGCCTTTGGCAGAAGATCATACTATGTTAAAAGATACGAACTATGTAAAGCATGATGCAATAGTGGAAAATATATACACTGAAATTAAACCGGCTTACAAGAAAGAAGTAAAAGAGGAACGAGATGTTTGCCTCAACTGTGTGTGGAACAAAAAGCCTCAAAATGGGGAACAATGGACAGATCTCGATGGAGATGGAATATGGACAACTCAGGTAGAGGGACAAATATATTTTAAGGAATGTTCATTTAAAAGAGGTAGTGTTGAGGAAAAGTTACATGCTGAAAAATATCCACAACATGGTCAATCAGCAACTTATGATATTTGTATAGGATATGAGATTATTCCTGCCGAATACGACTATGTTCCAACCACAATCACCCCAGAATGGTCCGAGTGGGATGAACACCGGAGATGTACAGTGTGCGGCGAGGAAATGACAATCCATGTAGTTAATGGGGCGTTATCCGAGAGTACAGCGGTTGTTGGGGCGTGCATTCCAGATAAAAGCGGTGATTTGATTACGACCAGTGGTAGCAAGGTTCGGTCGGTTGTTGGTGGAAAGCCTTACAACAAGAGGGTTTACGTTGGAAGTTATGCTTATATGAATGAAACGGATACGAGTTACCTTGATCTTTTAAGACTTCACGGGTTCAATTATTGACACCATTATATCAATATGTTGTAATTAATATAGTTTTGATTCCTTTTTACATTATTTTTTACGGCACCGAACCTAGTTCTCTGAAATAAAAAAGGAAAATAATCTGAAAATAATAATAACAACCAAGGTGAAGAATTTGAATTCTTCACCTTGATTATATTTTATGGGAAAATAGATAAAAAGTAATTTTGTATTCATCAAACCAAATTAATACCTTTATTAAATATAGAGCAGGCAGGAAAGTGTATGGTGGAGTAGTAAAGAAAACTTCATGGTAATTTAAAACTCAATCTGTAAATTCTCACCGAGGTGTAACAGGAAAACCAGAAAAGTGGGGGAAGAAATAAAGGAAAAAATTTGGGCCGGCCGTCGCAGTTCCCGCCTTGTGTGGGGGCTGCGACCAAAATTAATTTACATAATACGCAATGCGATCAGCAAGAAAGATGGAGAGAGGTGTTGCTGTTGTATTAGAACGCATCGCTTCGATCATTTGACAGACCGCCCATCTGTTTGCGGTAAGCATTCGGTGTCAGACCATATTCTTTTTTAAAACAATTTACAAAATGACTGCAGGACGCAAAATACAGAAATGAACTGATTTCTGTACAGCTTGCCTGGCTGTTTAACAGCATGTAGCGGGCCGCCCTGCATTTTTCTTTTATGATATATTGTGAGAGACTGCAGTTCATATCTTTTTTGAACAGACGGGTCAGATAGTCCGGGTGGAGCTTCACTGCATCGGCGACATCCGATACCCGGATCGGTTCTGTGATATGGCTGTTAATGTAGGAGACGACCTGCATGACATGATAAGACAGTCCGGGACTGTTATGAAGCTCGTGCATGGCAAGTACAAAATCCTTCACAACAGCCCCTTTTCGCGGATCCAGTTGTTCCGGTGTCAGACATGCATCGATCTTTCGGATATGCATATCACTTAAAGTATAGGCCTGTTCCGGATCCAACCCGGCTTCGATACAGAAACGTGTGATCATGGCAGTCAGAATGACCAGGTGGTATTTTTTGTTCTGCAGTGGGGATGAAGACAGCTTTCCCATGCCTTCCATGGTATCTGCATTCATATTTAGTTTCAGTAGCTCCATATCCCCATTTGCGATCCGCCGGTAAAATGAATACTCTGCCTCCATCGGCAGGTGATAAGACTGTTCCTCCTGCTGCGTTAATAACAGTTTCTGTAATTCTTTATTCATGGAAATACTCCTTTCATATAATATACAGCTATAAAAAATATTTGCATACAAGCAGTACTTTTTCAAATGAACGGATTGTACATCACCCAAAATACAATCAGAACAATGAAGGTCAGCTATTTGATATAAAAATCGGATATGTTATATTCCATACATATGCATTTATAGTATCATAAATTCAGAAAATAACAATTACAATTTATTATTTGCTAAATGAAAAGGAGATCATGCATATGAAGACATGGAAAGGGTATCAGAAGGGTGTTAATCTGGGAGGCTGGTTTTCCCAGTGTGATTATTCCGAGGACAGATTCAATAATTTTATTACGGAAGATGATTTTAAAGAGCTTACAAGCTGGGGACTGGATCATCTCAGGCTGCCGGTGGATTATAATCTGGTAGAGACAGAAGACGGACAGTATAAGGAAGAAGGTTTTGCACGGATCAAACGCGCGCTGGAATTGGGACATAAATATGGTTTCAATATGATCCTTGATCTGCATAAGACCGCCGGTTATTCCTTTGATCCGGGAGAAAAACAGAGTGGATTTTTTGGAAACGAAGCTCTTCAGGAACGCTTCTACAGATTATGGGAAGAATTTGCAAAGCGCTTTGGCGGATATGGAGATAAAGTTGCATTTGAATTATTAAATGAAGTAGTAGATAAAGAAGATGGTGCCGTATGGGCAGAGATCGCACCAAAGTGTGTAGAACGTATCCGTGCATATGCACCGACAACTGATATTCTGATCGGTGGTTACTGGCATAACAGCGTGCAGGCAGTCAGAGATATTCCGATGCCGATGGATGAACATATCATATTAATTTCCACAGCTATGATCCTCTTCTTTTTACACATCAGGGCGCACAGTGGGTAGATGACATGCCGGCGGATTATCATATGGAATTCAAAGGCAGCATGGAAGATTTTTGTGCATATGCAAAAGCACACCTGCCTGCAAAGCTTGCCGGAACGCTGTCGATCCTTGATTATAAGGGAAATCTTGATTCAGCATATTTTGAAGATCTGTTTGCCGATGCGATCGCTGTTGCAAAGGAACGAAACGTAGCACTTTATTGCGGAGAATATGGCGTGATCGAAAACGCAGACCCGGCAAACACTGTATTATGGTATAAAGCCATCCATGAAGTATTTGTAAAATACGGTATCGGTCGTGCGGCATGGTCATACAAGGAGATGGACTTCGACCTTCGCGCTGACCGCCTGAAACCGGTATTTGCTGAACTCAAGAAATATTTTTAAGGCTGTTTATCCATATACCCGGGTAAGACAGATAGAGATGGTGGGTTGGTTGTGACATTTGCATAATTTCCGAATAGAAAGATCACATTGCCAGCGAATGCGGGTGCATGTCTGAGCCAGGAGGGCGAGTTTGCACAAGAGCATGAGCGGATCGAGCATGTGTGCCTTTCTCGGAAATGAAGCAAGTCTCAACCAACCCACCATTTCTGTCTGCCTTACCTGGGCCATGGCATTCTTTTAATCAAGGCGTTAATTCTATTTAAGAAACTTTTTCCGGCGTATGCTTGCTTATTCTTTTCGTATGGATTATAATAACAAAAGCTGATTTTTATAGTTAGAAAAGAAGTAGGAGAAAACAAGATGGTAAACGAAGAAAAGGTCAGATTAATGACCAGACTTGCCATGTATGAACAATCAACGGGAAAAGAAGATCTGGAAAAAGGCAGATACTTCAAATCAGATTATGTAAAATATAATTGCCTGAAAACCTTAGTGTCTACAACGATCCTGTTTGTGATAGTTGTAGCGGCATATATTTATTATAACATGGGTAAGCTGATTACAGAGCTGGTAGATCTTGATCTGCTTGGTATGGCCTATAAGCTATTGATCGTATATGCACTTGTATGTATATTATTTATGGTTCTTGCATGGTTTCTATACTCCCATAGATACGCCAAGGCAAAACCTCATATTATAAGATACAATCAGGATCTTAAAAAACTGATCGCATTTTATGATAAAGAGGATAAGACCAAAGGAAAGAAAAGGAGGAAGTAATCATGGCATCATTGCTGAGTTTTCGAGACGGTATAAAAAATTTCTGCAGTAAATATGATAAGATCGTGGTACCGGTGATCAGATTTGTGCTTGCACTGCTGATGTTTTGGTCGATCGTACATATAACAGGGGGACATAATGAGACAGCATCCAGCGGATTGATCATTTTCCTGTTATCGGTAGTATGTGCGTTTGTTCCGGATGGACTTGGATATGTATTTGGCGGAGTAATTGCATTTATGAATTATTTTTCCGCAAGCAAGGAGATCGGAATATCATTTATCATCATATTTATTGTGATGTATTGTCTGTATATCCGTTTCTTCCCGAAAACAACATGGATCATGATGTATGCTCCGCTGTTCTTTGTACTGAAGCTGCAGTATCTGCTTCCTGTTCTGGCAGGCATGATCGTTGGACCTACAGCGATCGTACCGATGGCATTCGGTGCAATATTTTATTATTTCTCAATGGATGCGGCAGATTATCTGAAGGAACTGGAGAAATCAACAGATCCGGAAAATATGCTTGAAAGTTACAAATATATATTCCAGCATTTGATTGATAATAAGAATTTATTGCTCACAGTTGCAGTATTTGCAGTTGTGTTGGTGATCGTATATGTTATCTACCGGATGTCTGTAGAATATTCATGGTATGCGGCTATCATTGTCGGTGGTTTATTTGAAATTATTCTTTTTCTGATTGGAAATGTCGTTTTAGAGGCAAGTATTTCGGTTGGACAGATTTTGCTTGGTTCCGTATGTGCAGTGATCATCGGAGTGATCGTACAGTTCTTTAAAACAGTTGTGGATTATTCAAGAGTTGAGAATACACAGTTTGAAGACGACGAATATTACTACTATGTTAAAGCTGTTCCGAAGATCGTTATGGCAAAACAACAGAAAAGTGTAAGAAAGATCAACGCCTCATCACAGGACTCTATGGAGGACGATACGATCAGTGGTGTTACCAGATAATAGAAATTCCTGCATATGACCTGACTATATTGTCAGGTCATAACTGTATATGACAACAGATCACGGCTCAGGCCTTGCCTGACTTATAACAGCTTGTGGAAAGGAGAGATATCAAATGGATAAGCTTATGGCTTTTTTAAAGACCTATTTTGACTGGTTTTATATTACCAGACCGGATGTTAGTGATATTATTGAGATCCTGATACTCTCGTATGTCATCTATAAAATACTGCTTTGGTTTAAGAGCAGTCGTGCTTGGACGTTGTTAAAAGGTATTGTATTGATATTTTTATTTACCATGCTTGCATCTTTATTGCAGTTCAATACGATTCTGTATATTTTAAAAAATGTATTCAGCATCGGTATTCTGGCGGTGATCATTCTGTTTCAGCCGGAGTTCCGTCGTGGACTTGAAACATTGGGACGAAAGAAGTTTTTTGACTACATCATGCACGAGGATACAGAAGAAAGAGGACTGTCTGATAAAACGATATACGAATTGATCAAGACCGTGACGGTTCTTTCTGCAAATCGGACAGGAGCCTTGATCGTAATTGAAGATAAGGTTGCTCTTGGCGAGTATATTGATACAGGAATTCCGATTGATGCGGTGGTTACCAACCAGTTGCTGCTTAACATATTTGAGCATAATACACCGCTCCATGACGGTGCGGTTATTCTCAGAAATAACAGAGTTATTGCGGCAACCTGTTATCTTCCGTTATCTGCAAATCTTTCTATTAATAAGGAACTGGGAACAAGACATCGTGCAGGGGTTGGTATCAGTGAGGTATCAGACAGCGTGACGCTTATCGTATCTGAGGAGACCGGTTCGATATCAATCGCAAAGGGCGGAGAACTGTATCGGAATCTGGATACAGAGAGTGTTCGTAAGCATCTGGAGCTTTTGAGTCAGGATGATGTAAAGAAGAAAGATGAACGTCGCCTGAAAGACAGTAAACGTAGACGTAAGAGTACAAAGAAAAGTACCGGGAAAAAGACGAACTCGAATAATATAAAAAACGGAAGGTCTTCTGACAACAGAAAGGAGGCTGACAGTGATGAAAGATAAATTATTCAGTAACTGGGGACTGAAACTCCTGTCATTGATCCTTGGATTTATCGTATGGGTGACTGTTTTGAATGTAGATGACTATTCAACTACACGGCAGATCAAAGATATACCGGTTACTTTGATAAATACAGATGCGATCACGGATAAGAATCAGTTGTACGATATTGTATCCGGTGAAACGGTAGACATAATTGTAAAGGGCAGACGATCTGTTGTGAATTCGCTTGGGGCATCTGATTTTACCGCAGTTGCAGACATGTCAAAATTATCGATCACAAATGCTGTCAACATTACAGTAACAGCAAATTCTCCGTCCGTTAATAATAACATCAGTATTACGATCGTAGATAATGTGCTTCAGGTTGAACTGGAGGAAGAACAGACAGCATCCCTTCCTGTAACGGTAACTACAAAAGGAGAGACTGCAAAGGGATACACAACAGGTGTTCCGGTATCTACACCAAATCTGATAACGGTTAAAGGTGCGGCAAGTGTGATCGAACGGATAGAAAAAGCAGAGGTGCAGGTGGATGTATCAGGACGATCATCTGATGTAACAGCAACATGCACACCGATCTTCTATGATGCGAATGGTGAAGAGATATCCGGTAAGAAGCTGGAAAGCAAGGCCACGGGAATCTTGGTAACTGTACCGGTGTATAAGACGAAAAAGGTAGCTGTCAAGATTGAGACAACAGGTGTCCCGGCGGAGAACTATAAAGTTGTCAATGTAGAATATGTTCCAAATGAGATTACGGTCGGCGGTCCTGCAGATGTGTTACAGAATCTGACAGAGATAAAGATAGATGACATTGATGTAGCCGGATGTAATGAGGATCTTGAAAGTACGATTGAGGTTGCAAAATATCTGCCTGAAGGCGTTGTACTTGCTGATGAGAATACAAGTATCAGTGTGCGTGTCACGATTGAGCGGAATATCAGCAGAACGATGACGGTATCGGCAGAAGACATTACGATCAATAATAAAATGACCGATTATGATTACTCGATTCAGTTCCCGGAGGGGAATACGGTTATGATATCCGGTCTGTCAGATGAAGTGTCCAAGCTTACTGCGAAGGACTTAAAGATTATAGTTGATGCAGAGACATTGTCCGTGGGAACAAATACTGTTGAGCTGTCGATAGAAGACAGCGATACATATACGATAGAGAGTACCTGTAAGGTAACGATTGAGGTTACGGCTATGCCATGATACGGTAATAACAGGCAATAGTAAAACGCTGGATCAGGCAGTTTCGCTATTGCCTGTTTATATATTATGCAGAAGGGAGATTGATATATGGAACAGGTGAATGAGAAAATAGCAAGGTTAAAAGAAATTGTTGAAGAATCCGAACGTATGGTTTTCTTTGGTGGGCAGGTGTTTCTACAGAGAGTGGAATCCCGGATTTTCGAAGTGTAGACGGACTCTACAACCAGAAATACAAATATCCGCCGGAAACGATCATCAGCCATAGCTTCTATATGCGTGATCCTGAAGAGTTTTACCGGTTTTATAAAGATAAAATGATTTATCGGGATGCAAAACCGAATACGGCACATAAAAAACTTGCCGAACTGGAAGCACAGGGCAAGCTTGCAGCGATCGTAACACAGAATATTGATGGTCTGCATCAGATGGCAGGAAGTAAGAATGTGATCGAGTTGCATGGCTCTATTCACAGAAATTATTGTACAAAATGTCACAAATTCTACGATCTGGATTATATTATTCAATCAGATGGTGTGCCAAAATGCAGTTGTGGTGGAATAATTAAGCCGGATGTAGTATTATATGAAGAGGGTCTGAACAATGACGATATCGAGAATGCAATCCGGTATATTTCGGAAGCAGATACATTGATCATTGGCGGAACTTCATTGGTTGTTTATCCTGCCGCCGGATTGGTTCGGTATTTCAGGGGAAAACATCTGGTAGTTATTAATATGTCACCGACACAGACGGACGGTCAGGCAGATCTTCTGATCGCTGACAAGATCGGAAAAGTGCTGGGACAATTATAAAAATGAAAATAAAACGAAATGGAGAAAGACATGAACAAACTAGACCTTCAAAAAAAGGCTGTTGACATCCGTAAAGGAATTATTTCCTCCGTACATTCTGCAAAAGCAGGACATCCGGGCGGATCACTTTCGGCAGCAGACATTTTTACTTATCTTTATTTTGAGGAATTACATGTAGATCCGAAGAATCCAAAGGATGAGAACAGAGATCGTTTTGTATTATCCAAAGGACATACAGCACCGGGTTACTATTCAGCCCTTGCTGAGAGAGGATTTTTTCCGGTTGAGGATCTTCTGACTCTGCGTCATATCGGTTCTTATTTACAGGGACACCCGGATATGAAGCATATTCCTGGTGTGGACATGTCATCCGGTTCTCTCGGACAGGGACTTTCCGCAGCAGTCGGTATGGCACTGGCAGCGAAGATGTCCGGTAAGGAATACAGAACCTACTGTCTGTGTGGAGACGGAGAGATCCAGGAGGGACAGATCTGGGAGGCTGCTATGTTTGCAGGTCACAGAAAGCTGGATAACCTTTTAGTGATCGTAGATAATAATAACCTTCAGATCGACGGAACCGTTGAGGATGTATGTTCCCCATATCCGATCGATAAGAAGTTTGAAGCATTTAATTTCCATGTAATTAATATCGACGGAAATGATTTTGATCAGATCGATGCAGCATTCAAGGAAGCAAAGGCAACCAAGGGAATGCCGACAGCGATCATCGCCCATACCGTAAAAGGTAAGGGAGTATCCTTCATGGAGAACAATGTGGGATGGCATGGTAAAGCTCCGAATGACGAGGAGTATGCGATTGCAATGGAAGAACTGGAAAAGGCAGGTGACGTGTTATGTCAGAAGTAAAGAAGATCGCAACAAGAGACAGCTATGGTAATGCATTGGTTGAGCTTGGAAAAGAACATGAGAACCTGATCGTACTGGATGCAGACCTTGCAGCAGCAACAAAGACCGGAATCTTCAAGAAAGCATTTCCGGAACGTCACGTAGACTGTGGTATCGCAGAATGTAACATGGCAGGCATCGCAGCCGGAATGTCAACCTGTGGATATGTGCCGTTTATGAGCTCCTTTGCGATGTTTGCGGCAGGCAGAGCCTTTGAACAGGTGAGAAACAGTATCGGATACCCACATCTAAATGTAAAGATCGGAGCAACCCATGCAGGTATCTCCGTAGGAGAAGACGGAGCGACCCACCAGTGTAATGAAGATCTTGCCCTGATGAGAGAGATCCCTGGCATGGTGGTTATCAATCCATGTGATGATGTAGAAGCAAGAGCAGCCGTAAAGAGATCGGAAGAGGAAGGTACAACGCATACGGACCTTACGCAGCCGACGAATTCTTCGGACACAGTCTGTACGAAGCTTTCGATTGCGTTCTGGCCATGTACGACGACCAGGCCAACATCCCATTCACAACGCTAATGCAGAACGATGGCATCTGCTACATTGCATCACTGCCATTGGTATGTACCGCACCGGCTCTGTCACCCGATTTCGTGAATGCAGGAACAG
>ERZ791624.478-NODE-478-length-27584-cov-2.682880_pt1 | contig 27584 bp, 26 predicted proteins | sample MGYA00510058_ERZ791624 | MGnify/ENA primary metagenome ERZ791624 (study PRJEB30046, sample SAMN00715158) | human gut metagenome | study: EMG produced TPA metagenomics assembly of the A metagenome-wide association study of gut microbiota in type 2...
AGGTGAAGATGGCTTCTGGATGAACGGACTCTACGAGGCACTTTGCATTATCTTCATTTTCCCGGTCATTGTTTCGATGGGAGCCGGTGGCAAAGTAACGGGAAAACGCTCTGTAGGTATCTGTAAGTTCCTGGGCGATATCTCATATCCCGTTTATATCACTCATTATCCGCTGATATACACATATACAGCCTGGGCATGCAATAATAATGCGACCATCACCGAAGGTCTTCCTTATATGATACTGACCTTTGTCGGAGCTTTCGTTCTTGCTTATGCCTGCCTGAAGCTCTATGACGAACCGGTACGCAAATGGCTGACCAATCGCTTTCTAAAAGGAGCACGTAAGATCAAGTAAATAAATTCAGCTTCATATAGCTTTCATAATCCTATCTCCCTTATTTATCGACCTTTACGAGGTTGTGTCAAAACGTTGGCACAACCTCCTTTTATATTTTACAGTTCTGCTATATTTTCTTTTGGCTATGCTGCTTTTTCCTCATGCATTTGGCAACAAGTTGCTATATTCCAATTATATCGGGTTATAAATAGTCCCATAAACATATATTTGGCAACTATAATGAGCCCCTTTCCTTCTTTTATCAGTTTAGCACACATTTTTTTGATATTAAAGGCTATGGCAAAGAAAGCAAAGTCCATTGTAACCTTGTCTTCTCCCACATGGCGGAATCTTCTGTATGCCATGTTGTATTTTATTTGTCCAAACACAGCCTCTGGTTCTATACACCTCCTGCCTCTATGCTTGATACCTTCTTCTGAGAGCAGCCTTTCCCGTGCCTGCCGTTTGTATTGATTTAATCGGTGGTTGACTTCTATAATACGGTTCCCCCGGGCTTTAAAACAACTGCCACGCAAAGGGCAACCTTCGCATCTTTCTGCTTTATACCGGGCACTTTCGGTGATGTATCCGCTCGCTGTCTTGTCACGTTTGGTTCCTATACGGTTCATGTGCTGTCCCATAGGACAAACGTAATAATCCTCTTGGGCATTGTAATGGAGACTTTCGGCATGGAACGGGTTGGGAGTATAACGGGGACGCTGTTCTTTATGGAAGTAATTGTACTTGATGAAGGCTTCTATCCCATTCTCCTGCATGAACCGGTAATTTTCTTCCGAACCGTAACCGGAGTCTGCCACACAGATATTCGGTAAACGGTTATAGCGGTACTGGAAAGAGTGGAAAAAAGGTATGAGGGTCAGTGTATCGGTAGGGTTGGGAAACAGACGGAAGTCTGTGATGAATTGGTTTTCAGTACCTATTTGCAGATTATATCCGGGTTTGGTCTGCCCGTTCTTCATGGCATCTTCTTTCATGCGCATGAATGTGGCACCAGGATCGGTCCTGGAATAGGAGTTACGTTCTCCAAGGGTATCAAGGTGATTGTCGTATTCTATCAGCTTGTCACGATACCCTTCAAGTTCCCTGACCTGCTTCTTCTTTTTGCGCAGGGCTTTCTTTTCTTCCTTATCCTTTGTTGCAGGCTGGCGTTCCAGGGCTTCTTTAAGTCCATCCACTATGTCAGAGAGCCTGCAGGGAGTAAACTCCACGGATGTGTCTTTTATAGAGTTCTCCTGTGCAATGGCTTCATCCACCTGCTCCAAGAGAATACGGATTTTATCCATTAGTCTCGTACGGTTCCGTTCGACTGTCTTGCGCCAGACAAAAGTATATTTGTTGGCTTTGGATTCAATCTTGGTGCCGTCGATATACTCCACATCAAGGCTGATGAGACCTTTATCGGCAAGGACAAGAACCAACTGGGTAAATACATTATTTATTTCCTCCTTTACACGGTTACGAAAACGGTTGATCGTGATAAAATCCGGACGCTCATTACCGGCAAGCCAAATATAATGAATGTCACGAAGGAGGTGCTTCTCTATTTTACGACAAGAATAGATATTGTTCATGTAGGCGTAGATTATCACCTTAAGCATCATTTTAGGATGATAAGGACAACGGCCCGTTTCCTTATAAAGCTTCTTGAAACTCTCAAGATTGAGATTGTCAATAACAGCATTCACGATGCGGACCGGGTCGTTCGCAGCTATGTTTTCATCAATTCTTTGTGGAAAAAGAACGGTTTGGTTGGGAATGTAAGGACGAAAATGTAACTTTGCCATAACGAAAAACTTTATACCTAAAGATACGAAAACTTTGGGTAATAACAAAGCCCGGGCTTGTGAAAGTCTGGGCTTTGTGCATAAAAAAAGGTTGTGCCAGAGTTTTGACACACCTCTACGTTATGATGAAACTAATTGGCGAAGGTTATGACTTGTATAACTGCATCCCTGTGATTTCCGAGTTTATGGGACATAAGAGCCTCTTTTCAACGGAACAGTATCTCCGCTTTACAGCGGAAATGTACCCTCAATATATATCGTATAGCCATATGGCAAGTGAACCTATTACTGATATTTTAATTAAAGCGGCAGAATTTGAAGATGAATGACTATCCTGATTTTGGCAAATCCGTTGAAAGATACTTCCAGAAATATCTTGTCAAGGAACGAGGCGCAAGTAAGCACACTATTAAAAGTTATGCGGATACGTTCTCCCAAATGCTCGATTTCCTTCAACAAAAAATCGGCATTACGGCTGACGCCATCCAGTTTGACATCTTTAACCGGGATTTGATTTGCAACTTTTTAACTTGGCTGGAAAATGAACGTCATAATAGTATATCCACAAGGAACATCAGATTATTTGTACTCCGTTCATTCTTTACATACATGATTTATGTCGATCCTACTCATATTGACCAATGGAAATCCATTTGCTCAATTAAAAAGAAAAGATGTGATTCTAAACCGCCAAACTATCTTACTATAGAAGGAATCAAAGCGATACTCTCTGAAATAGATGTATCAACCATTCGGGGAAGAAGAGACTTGACCATGCTGTCACTGCTTTACAATTCCGGTGCTCGTGTACAGGAACTTATAGACCTTACACCCGACTCCATCAGAATGGACAAGCCGTATTGTATAATTCTACATGGCAAGGGTGATAAAATACGGCAAGTTCCATTGGAGAACAGTATCATAAATCTTATAAAGTGCTATGTGGAAGAAAATGGACTTGCCATCAAAGATAAGCAGTCCCATCCTCTTTTTTCAATTCCAGACATGAGAAATTCACTCCTATGGGGATAACATATCTTCTGAAAAAATATGTCGGCTTAGCCAAAGCTAAATTCCCGAATCTCATTCCAGAGCGAATTTCGCCTCATTGCTAATAGCTTACGTATCAAAATATTATTTGTATATGCAGGAAAATCGGCAGAGTTTATCCGTTGATTGGCGAAAAACCAATCATTCATATTATCTCTTCTTTTTGTAAGAGTCTGTTTGATTTTTACTATGTTTGCAGATGGTTACTTTAATAACTATGGCCTATGCAGACATTATTTACTGGAGATCCGTCTACTACGGTGCAGTATTTTCCCTGTCTTTCCATTAAGGTACATTGTTGCAGGTATTGGTGGTTGAAGAATTGGGAATACAGTACGCTTTCGTTTCCTTTCTGGCGGATTTACCACAATACCGGGGTTGGCGGTGTCATCGAATACCGGGGCAAGACCTATCGCATGGAAACGAATAAAGTCTATCTCATCGCTCCAAATGCGGATTACAGTTCGCGCATAGAAGGAAATAGCATCCCCCGTCAAGGGAATTGCCTATGTGGAGGAAACCTTGGCGCCTTGACGGAAAGTGAGCGGGAACAGTTGCTGGCAGATGGGGCCATCGGACATTTGTTCGTTCATTTCTCGTTAGGATTTCCATATGATAATGCGCTGACGGGTGTCTTTCCTATTGACCTGACGGAAAATCTGAAGGCGAAAATCAACCATATGCAACACTATCTCCTGAGTAGTGGGCAAATATCCACGTTCAGTATAGGGGCTTTTTTGAACGTTCAGGCACTTATCTGTGAGATACTTTTGGGCGTTGAGGGAAGCCAATGGAAACCAAACACCGGCGATGTCCGCATTGCGCAAGCCATCAGTTATATTGAAGACCATTGCGAAGAGAATCTGTCCAACGAACTACTGGCGAGTAGGGCTTGCATGGCCACTAACTCCTTTTCTCGTCTGTTCAAGAATGAGACGGGAGTCACTTTACAGAAGTTTGTCAAGAAGAAAAGGATAGATTATGCTTGTATGCTCATCGCCCATACCGGAATGAGTATCGAGGAGATAGCCGCCAAGACGGGCTTCTCCAACCGTTTCCATTTTACCCGCGTGTTTTGTGAAATCATGAAAGTGGCTCCGGGCAAGTATCGGGATTTGTTCTTATTTCCTCCTGCATAGAAACACTATCTAAAAGAGCCTGTCTCTCTGCAACTTGTTATTCGTTTTCGGGTATATAGGAAGAAAAAGACTCCCTTACGATTGCGGATGTTTGTTACAGATACAATATGGGGTGTATCGGATATTTGTAAACTCCGAATATTGTCGTATATTTACATCCGTGATTTTATGTTAAACTAATCTAATTTTACTATGATTAAAAAGAGATTATCTAAAGTGCTCTCCATTTCCCTGTTTTACTTAACGTGGTTGGCTGGGGGGGGTAACCATCTGTCCTTCAATTAGTTATGCCAACACAAGTGAGGCGTTGGTTGTTCAGCAAACACGTACGGTGAAAGGGCTTGTGAGTGATGAGCTCGGTCCGGTCGCCGGTGCAACGGTTATTGTAAAAGGTACGCAGAACGGAGTTATCACCAATGTGAACGGGGAATTTACGCTTTCGGGTGTTAAGGTGGGCGATGTCATCGAAGTGTCATACATCGGTTATGCCACTCTTAGCGTGAAATACAATGGCGAACAACGCTTGAGTTTGCAACTGAAAGAAGATTCGCAACAACTGGGTGAAGTGGTGGTGACTGCTTTGGGATTGCCCAAACAGGCTAAATCAGTGGGATATGCGACATCCCGTGTATCCACGGCTGAGATTGAACGAGCCAATGCATTGAACCCGGTAAATGCGTTGCAAGGTAAAGTGGCCGGCGTACAAATCAATGCGGGAGGTGCATCCGGTATCACTTCTTCTTCCTCCATTACTATTCGTGGAGCTAAATCTGTTGATAAGAATAATTCGCCGATATTTGTTGTCGATGGCATGATTATTCAAGAAGCTATGACGGGTAATCTGGCCGGTACGGACTGGGGTTCTCAGCTTAAGAACTTGAATCCTGCCGATTATGAAAGCGTCACTGTATTAAAAGGAGCGGCTGCAACTGCGCTATTTGGTTCACGTGGTGCCAACGTGCCATCATGATTGTATCAAAAGGCGGTAAATTCGGAAAGAAAGGTTTGGGAATAGAGGTGAACCAAACGGTTGAAACGACGGATGTTTATAAATCTCCGGTGGACATGCAGAATGTGTTCGGAGCCGGTGTTGTTTACAACGGTTATCAAGGCGACTTGGGGCCTGACGGTACTCTGTTGAAAACGTCAAACAGTTGGGGCCCCAGAATGGACGGCCGGATGATTAACCAATATTTACCGAATGGAGAATCCACTCCTTTTGTCCCCCATGAAGATAACTGGAAAGAGTTTTACCAAACCGGTGTGAACAGTACCACCAATGTGGCTGTCAATGGAGGTAACGAGAAATCGTCTTTCCGTCTCTCTTACGGATATACCGGCAATAAGGGTGTATTCAAAAACAATGACTTCTCCCGTCACAACATCGCTTTCAGAGGTAATACTGAATTGAACAAAGTATTCTCCATAGAATTAGGTGTGAAATATGCTTTTTCTTCCGCCAAGAACGGTGCCAGCCAAGGTGGTTGGGATTGGGGGAACAACGTGGGTATGATGACCTCGTACAACTTGCCTCGCAATTATGATGTAGGCGCCCACTACCAACAATATCGGGATCCTGAGACCAAAGCTGTTGTTAATGCTACGTTCGGGGCGTTGAGCAGTTATTTCCATACCCGGGATACCCAATTGCAGCAACGCAACGAAAACTCCTTATTGAGCGACATTATTCTTCGCGCCAAAATAACACCGTGGCTGACGAGCAGCATCAAGGCCAACTATAATTATTATGCCATCAGTTCTGAAAAGCGTTGGTGCGGTACAGGCGCGAATTACGGTCCTTCCGGTTCGGGAGGCTACGGACGTGGCGGAAGCACGGAGGGCAATTATAACTTTATGGGAATGCTTCAGTTTACAGAACAGCCATTCAAAGTGGGCAATGAAGATTTTACGTTTAGCGCCATTGCAGCGGCCGAACTTTACGGTAATACGGAAAAACATTCGTGGAAAAAAGAGACCAATGGCGGGCTGGTGGTTCCGGGTGTTTTCGCGTTCTCCAATTCCAAAAACAAGATTGAACCGGAATTCGATTATACTCCACGTAATCAGCAGACATTCGGTATATACGGAATCGTCAACTTAAGCTGGCGCGACCAGGTATTCTTGGAATTGACGGCACGCAATGACTGGTTGTCCACTTTGACTTATCCTGTTTACATGACAAGCGGAAGAAACAACTTTTCCGTTTTCTATCCTTCAATCAACGGCTCGTGGGTATTCACAGACACGTTCAGGAAGAAGATGCCCGAGTGGTTCTCTTTCGGTAAGATACGTGCTTCTCTTGCGCGTGTAGGTATGGGAACGAAAGCCTATGCCACCAGTGATGGCTATGGCATCTTTAAACAAAAAAACATTTATCTGCCCGACCGTAGCGGTTCGGTATTGGCTGCAACCCCGAATCTGGGAACTACATACAACGAAGATCTTAAACCGGAAATTCAGCAGTCTATTGAACTTGGCTTCGATGTCCGCTTTTTTAACGAACGGTTGAACATTGACTTCGCTTATTATAAAACGAATACATTCAACCAGATCATGAAGGTAGGTTCCGTAACGGAATCGGGAGCAAACTCCAAGTTGATCAATGCCGGTAATATCCAGAATCAGGGTATAGAGTTGCAGGTTGAAGGCACTCCCATTCGTACGAAAGATTGGCGTTGGAGCCTTGGCGGTAACTTGACGGTGAACCGTGGTAAGGTAATAGAGTTGGACAACGAAGTGAAAGAGTGGCAGTTGATGGGGGTTATGATGCTGCACCCGAAATTTGGGCCTACGAAGGAGGAGAATTCGGTGTATTGACTTCCTACAAGAATAGTTCTTACATGTCTCCGATTGTTACATGGCAAGGTGAGAAAGGTGACCCGCGCAATGGCAAGATGGTTATCCAGTATGAAAGGGAATACGCTTCTCCGCATTCCGTATCCATGTATTCGCCGGTGACTTACTACCAACGTAATGAGAAAGGTGATCGCGACCGTCACATTTTGGGTAAAGTGGAACCTGATTTTACATTGAGCTTGAATACGTCTTTGTCTTATAAGAATTTCGACTTATATATTCAGGGCGACGGACGCTTTGGCGGAAATTACTTCTCCAATATGTGGAAATATGCTTCCCCGACAGGCTCTTTGAAATCCTCTTTGGAAGGACGTGCCCAAGAATATGGCGGTATAAAGCGTATAAATTATAAAGGCGAAACGGCGTATGACGGCCTTATGCTGGATGCCGTATTTGCCGAAGGAGCCAAAGCTCCGGTGCAGAATCCGGACGGAACGGCCGGTGAATTGGTCGATGTGGGTGGTATGACCTATAAAGAAGCCATTGAAAAGAAGAACATTCGTCCGGTCATGACAGGAGCCTGGTACGCTTGGAATTACGGTTGGGGTATGGCTGCCATGCCGGGTTCCATTCAGGATAACACCTGGTTCTGCCTGCGTGAAATCACTTTAGGCTATCGTTTGCCTGAGAAGATATGTAAGAAGTTTGGAGCCAATTACCTGCGTCTCGGTTTCACAGCCCGCAACATTTGTTATATCATCAACAAATTGACTGATGGTTTGAACCCGGCCTCCATATCAAACAATAACCCGTTGCAACCTATGGATATTGGTGGTGTTCCATTCTATCGTACCTATGCCGTTAATTTAACCGTAAGATTCTAAAACATCTATATTGAAAGATATGAAAACATTTAAATATTTATTTGCAGGAGTTTGTTCCGTGTTCATGCTTATAAGCTGTTTGGGCGAATATCAGGACTTGAACACCGATCCGGAACAATTGAGCGCAACAGATCCGCGTAGCGAGTTTACCGGTGCTACCCAAAACTTCAATAATTGCAGTCGCAATCACCTTACCGGTAAATATCACGGAACCATGATTTATATGCAATATCTGGTTGCGGCGGGAGGCGCTTCCAGCGGTTCGTATGTTTCGGTGTCGAAACCCAATGAGCATCCCGAACCGTACAGCCCGTCCTATGGCTTTTATTACAGTGCCAATAATGACGGTTTTGGTGGATTCGGTTTGAGACTGACCAACATTATAACTTCATCCATTCCTCAGAATCAGGAGGCGGAACGCTTCAACGACTTAAAGGCCATTTCGCAGATTTTGCTGAACTACGAACAATGGTTGATACTTGACACTTACGGAGCTGCTCCTATTACGGAAGCTTTCCGCGAACAAGGCGAAGGCATCCGTACGCCTCGTTACGACCTCTATCAGCAAAGTATCGACGGCAGTACTCCGATGTATAAAAAGATAGATGCAGAGGTAAAGGCGGCCATTGAACTGTTGAAAGCTTCGAATGAGAATCAATATGCCATTGGTAACAGCGATTTCTTCTATTTCGGTGATGTTCGGAAATGGATAAAATTCGGTAATACGTTGCGTGTAAAGATGGCTCAACGGCTCGAAAAGGCCGATGTTGTTTTCTACGAAAGTGTCATTTCCGAAGTCTTGTCATCCAGCGACAATATCATTTCCAATCAGGGAGAATCTTGTATCTATTATCATCCGAATGACTATAACAACAATACGGACGATATTCAGGATATTACCAGTCGTTATGTGGCATCGGCCGCATTTGTGAACTATTTGAATGCGTACAATGACCCGCGTCTGCCTGTTTTGGTCCGTCGTAATGGTTTCGGCGATGGCAACAACAATGCTGAGAACGATAAATGGTTTGAGACTTTTAAGAAAGAATATCCTGATTATCTCACTCAATATTCTGCGTTCACTAATCGCTATGTCGGCATGTCGGCCAATCCGGACAGCGCCAATACCACGTTCCATAAGAACGCATATCTGACATTGCCCTATCATAAAGAAGACGGAACAGAAGCCAATCTGGAAATTCGCATGCACTCTCAGGCTGAAAGTCGCTATTTTGTGAAAAACGGTGGCCGTAATGGTAACAGCAATATGCCTGCACGTGCCATTGAAAGTGTGGATTATGAAATAGACCAAGACAAAATCGGCTGTTTCACGCCTATCCTGACTTATCCGGAAACATGTTTTATGCTGGCTGAAATTGCTGTTAAAAAAGGCTTGGGAGTAGCCGGAAAAGATGCAACGACATGGTTTCGAGAAGGTATACGGGCTTCTGTTGAGCAGTATAAAAATTGGGCCGCCAAAATGTATGTTGTTGCTCAAACAGCCGAAACAGCTCCTAACTTTAATCCGATCACTGAAGAAAAGATTGCCGAATATCTGAAACGGCCGGAATTCCAGACTGCCACTTTGGAAAAGATCATTTCGCAACAGTGGATTAATTTATATATGCAACCGGAAGAGATGTGGGCCACTTGGAAACGGACCGGATTACCTAAATTCAAAGACAAACCGATGCCTGAAGAAGGTGTAGCGTTCCTGGAAACGATTCAGGATGCCAAAGCAGATCTTATTATTCCGCGTCGTAACTCGTTGGGAACTCCCAATTCTTTGAATATGGATAATTATCTTTCTGCCGTTGAGGCTTTGAAGAAAGATGCCAAATACGGTTCCGGAACGGAAAAGACAGAAGGCCGCATCTGGTGGGATAAAGAATAACAAACCTACGTCCTAAGTTTACGGACATGGGAAAAAGAAAGGGGCATCGCTGTTTAAGTATAGCGGTGCCTTTTTTCTTATATAATAACTTGAATTCGGTCTATTTTTTATACAATAAGTCTTTTTTTTAATGATCTCAATATTCATAGTTGGCTTCTTAGGCATGAGTTGACAGGCAATAAGTGTGGCTAATTGGATACGAAGTTATCGATACTTCTGTGCCCGGTATGTTCTATGTGACATACATTCTTGAGTTCATCATTGACTGTTTCAATGGCAGATTGCATATTCCGGAGCAACCCCACCCAATCACTAACGGAAAAATATAGCTCATAAAGCTTTACAAAGTCGTTTCCCGGTGTTTCCGTTCATCCGATTTGAGTTCAAAATTGGATGAATATGACTAAAAGAACGATAGATTTTACCTTTTTCCGGAGCATATCCGTTCACGTTTTGCACTTGTCAAGATACCTTTGCGTTCCTAAAACAGTAAAATGCAAAGATATGGCTGGTACACTAATCGATATGAGTAAAATCAAGCAAATGTTCCGGTTCTACCAGATGGGACACTCCAACACTTTTACACTACAATACCATGTTATACAGATAACCTAACATAATGATAAATAAGGTTATCAATCCAAAGAATATCCCTATCAACCGCCAAGTCATTACTTTTTTCAACAGCGTAGCTTCGGGCAATGACAGCCCAACAACTGCCATCATAAAAGCAAGCGCAGTTCCTATGGGGATACCCTTAGCTACAAAAACTTCAATTACCGGTACTATTCCGGCAGCATTGGCATACATTGGAACAGCCAACACTACTGATAAAGGAACTGCAAACCAATTATCCTTAGACATATACTGTTCAAAAAATCCTTCCGGTACATAGCCGTGCATAAATGCACCGATACCGATGCCGATAAGGATATACAGAAGTACACCTTTGACAATGCCCCATGCTTCTTGCATGATAATCGGCAATCGTCTAAAGAACGGAGTATGCTCTTTTTCCCATGTTCCGGAGTCGGAAGTTGAGTTTTGCTGAATTTGTTTTACCCAATCACTCAAATAAGGCTCCAATTTCATCTTGCCCAAAATAAATCCACCTACCATACCTAACAGAATACCGCTAATCACATAAATAGAAGTAATACGCAACCCAAAAGTACCGATAAACATGGCAACAGCAACCTCATTTACCAAAGGCGAGGTTATCAAATAGGCGAATGTTACCCCTAAAGGAATCCCCCCTTTCACAAATCCGATAAACAGCGGTATGGAAGAACAGGAACAGAACGGGGTAATAGCACCAAATAAGGCTGCAAAGAAATATTGCAATCCATATAGTTTACGAGAGGTCAAATAATTGCGCAAACGTTCTATCGGGAAATAAGCATTTATAATTCCCATTATCACGCTGATAAAAAATAATAATATCAAAATCTTTATCGTATCGTAAAAGAAGAAGTTTATAGCTTCTCCTAAAGCTGTTGAAGCATCCAAACCGAAGATGTCATACACCAGCCAATCTGCAAACCTTTGTATCATAATCCTATTATTGTTTGTAATAATACGAACATATTACCTAAAAAATTAGCGGTTACAAGCACATTTAGGCAGTTCTTGTTTTCTTATCTCTGTAATGTAAAACTTGGCAAATTCATTTTTGATTTCATTACGCACTCTTTCAAATTCGCTTCTGATGAAGTCCGTTGTCCCTATTGCTTCCGAGGGGTCATCAAAACCAATATGCAACCGTTTCCTACATTGCCCTCAAAAGCCGGACACGTTTCGTTAGCACTACCGCATACTGTTATCACATAATCCCATGTATCACTTAAATAAGCAGTTACATTGGTAGGAATATGCTTACTTATATCAATGCCAACTTCTGACATTATCTTAACAACCAAAGGATTAACTTTCTCTGCCGGATGCGTACCAGCGGAATACACTTGTATATTCTTATCAAACGATTGCAGGAAACCATGCGCCATTTGGCTGCGACAGCTATTTCCTGTACATAAAATTAAAATTTTCATATTATACCCAAATTTATCAATCCATAATAAATGCCAACCAAAATAAACAGTATAGCTACCATGTTATTAAACCACTTCTGAAAAGTCTGCACACGGTTATAAAACTTTCCTATCCCTGCTACACTGTATGCCAAAATCCAAGCGACAAGCATAACTGGAAGCCCTGTTGCCAATGCAAAAATGACAGGTAGCAAATACCCCTCACTTTCCATAGCTGACATGGGAATAAGCATGCCAAAATAAAATAGACCACTGGTCGGACAAAACGCCATGGCAAACAATATCCCCAACAACAAACTACCCCATGAGCCTTTTAGTTTTTCTGTCTTTTCAGTAGCGGAAAATCCGAACTTAGGTAATTGCAATTTATCTCCGAATAGCATAAACAGCCCTATCAATATCAAAGCAGGAGCAAGCAGCAGTTCCCCCCATTCGCTGATACCTTTTTGTATGGCAAACATATCTGCACCCTTTCGGAGTATTGCGATAAGTATTGCGCCTAATGCAGAATAAGCCAATACACGCCCTAAAGTATATAGAACACCATTTGTAAATATCCGGTTACGGTTATTTATATCCTTACTGATAAATCCAATAGCGGTAATGTTGGTAGCCAATGGGCAAGGACTTACAGCAGTCAACAGACCGAGCAGAAAAGCGGTAATAATAGGTATCTCACTATTATCCAACCATGTTTGCAAGTATTCCATAAAACTGTATTTATTTTAGCAACTGATTGATTTTCTGTTTTAATTCTTTCTTGAAAGCCGATGTATTGTTTCGGGCATTCTGAAAACCAAAGCGTGTCATGTCGTTACGTTCTTCTTTACCGTTCTTCCATTTATTAACATAAAGAGAAGACCAACTTACACGATATTTCTCTGCCAACTTCTCGCCTTCGGGAGTTGAAATATCTACTTCTTTGAAACGTAGTTTACCATTTTTAACCAACTCTGCCAAATCTGCATTGACCACTTCTTTCGTATATTTCTCAATGGCTTTGCAAGTTACACAACGTTGTTTCCCATGAAAATAAAGAACTTCCACATAGGTATCCGCGGCAATCTGAGCCATTCCACAAATAGAAAACAAACAAGCAATGGTAAGGAATAAAAAGCGTTTCATCATAATCTGATTTACTTGGTTAATACATCTTTTACTTCTTTGGCAGAAAGTTTGCCCTTTGCCACAACCTTACCGTCAACAACGAGGGCAGGAAGTGCCATTACATTGTATTCCATAATCTTCATCAAATCTTCTTCTTTGGTTATTACCGCTTCCAAAGCTAATTCTTTTACTACTTGTTCAACCGTTGCATACAGAGCCTTGCAACCTGCACAGCCTGTTCCTAATACTTTAATTTCCATAATTTATAAATTTATTATATTAAACGTAATTCGCAAAACAACGAACATTGATATTAAAAAAAGGGGATTATCAGCAACACTCCCCCGATTTACAGATACATTGCCCGAAAAACTCCTTAAAGAGTTCACGAGCCAATTGCCAATTCTCTCGGTTGATACAGTATTTCACTTTAGGCGTTTCAACCTCTCCTTGTATAAGTCCTGCATCTTTCAACTCTTTCAAGTGCTGTGATACGGTTGCTTTGGCAATGGGAAGTTCTTCGTGAATATCCCCAAAATAACACGTTTTCTGCTTTGCCAAAAAGTGCATAATAGCAATTCGGGCAGGATGTCCCAATGCTTTGGCAAATCTTGCCAACTGTTCCTGCGTAACAGTATAATCTTTCTTTTTTTCCATATCTCGAATATCGTTCGCAAATATACGAACAATATTCGAGATAGCAAATTTCTTCATATTTTTTTCAGTGCAAGGTGCAAGTGCGTATATATATATACGCTTGCACCTTGCACTTGAACTATATATATTCATAATCAACCACTTGCATAATTCAAAAATAATGCGTACATTTGAACCCAAGATGTTGGCAGACAGACACCGGACAACAGCAGACAGTTTTTAAGGACTAAAGCGTGACGGATGCAAAGCCAAAATTTCTGAAAGTGCTGATATTGAGGAAGAAATAACGTTTGGTTCATAACCCAGGCGGATCACTAGACTAAAGAATAAACCCCTGATAATCAATGATTATCAGGGATTTATTCTTTAGTCTTTCTCTTGATTTCATCATTACAAGCGGTAGAAGTCGTCGTTGATAAGTCGTACTTTTAGGATATTCAGGAAAATAGGTATTATCTATTAGCCCAAATTCAGTGTAGCCAATACCACAAGCCGAACAACTGACCTTAATTATTGAATAACAAACGGATATACTAGGAATGTCACAGGCTATTAGAGAAAGTTTTATGAAAATAAGTTCTTTGTTTGAAGAACAAGATGCAGCTACAACAGATATTCCTTTTGTTAAGTATCCTGATTATGAAAATCCGACTGAAGAAAATATTAGAATGGTTATCGGATTTAAATCAGCAAAATTATTACAGGGGAAAGATGATATTACTCCTCGGGGAATGCCTGCACAAAGAACATATAACAAACTGGCTAATTTATATAATGAGATATCCGAATGAATAAATGCAAACAGGTATAAAACCACAGAAACATCAATTGTTTTTTATTCATTGACTAATATGGAATGACAAGGTAGCTCTGCAATAAAAGTAGTGCCCAATCCTAGCTGAGAGTATACTTGTATTCGTCCGTTCATTTTATCGACAATAGATTTACAAATAGATAACCCCAACCCCACACCTTGTGCAAAAGAGTCCACTTTTTCAAATCTTTCAAATATCTTCTCCAACATATTCTGAGGAATACCACGACCGGTATCTTTTACCCCAATTCTAACGCAATGCTTATCTATTTCATAAAACACTTCCACATATCCACGAATCGTATTCTTCAAAGCATTTGAAAGAAAATTATTCAATATCTGCTTGATACGCAACTTATCAAGTTCCACCAAAGCATCATGTTCCGGATAACTGGTCAGAAGTTCCACACCAGAAGGAAGAAGACGAGCATATTCTGCCACACACTCATCAAGAAGCTCCGTAAGATTAAACCAATTCTGATGTAACTCCAAATATCCGGCTTCAATTTTAGACAAATCAATGATATCATTGATCAGATTAAGCAAAAGTTCGTTATTATGACTAATTAAAGAATTATAAAGCTCCTTTTCCACTACATTTTCCGCACTGGCCAACAGACTTGAAAAACCAACAATAGCATTCAACGGAGTACGGATTTCATGACTCATATTAGCCAAGAAAGCTGACTTTAAACGATCTGAAGCTTCAGCTCTATCACGTTCATTAACGAGCATTTCTTCTATCTGTTTCAAATCTGTAATATCATAATTAATACTAATCAATTCTATGACTTTATCTTGGGGTGCATATTTTCTGACAAAGAGATTAACATGCGTCCATGTACACTCTCCATTCTCCCTAAAGACACGTATTTTATGACTTAACTTATCAGCATTTCCTTTTTGTACCTCCTCAAAAAACTGAAGAATCAAATCACGGTCATCAGGATGAAAAGATTTATATGTACCAATAATCTCGGATAAAGGAGTTCCAGACTCTTCTCCTATATTTTTATACCAACTTTTCTGTGCATGTCCCTGCTTACTTAGAATATTAAAATGAGCATAACCCACTTTCGCATAGTCACCTATTAACTCAAAAAATTCCTCAAATTCCTGAATCTTATTATAAGCAACCGTAGTCTCCGTTTTATCAGCATTAATCAGCAGATAATTAACCGGATTATGATTCTCATCATACAAAGTAGTTACTTTAGTCACAAGATCGATTGTACCTTCCGCCTTATTATTCGAATAATATTCTCCTAACTTTGAGAAATCATAGCGAAAGGTAAAGTCCGCATCCTCATTATTCCTCAACCTCTCCTTCATCTCTTCCGGGAAAACTGGATTCTCGAAAATATTGATGCCTAGAAGTTCCTCCTTACTATCTACATGAAACAAATCCAATTCTTTATCATTGAGGTCGACCAATACTCCCTCCTTATTATACAACTCAATGCCAACAGGCAAATTCTTATAAATATTATGTAAAAGCCGTTCGCTACGTTGTAAAGCCTGACAAGCTATTGCAGTATCCGGTCCGTCCTGCATTTCTGCAATGCCATACACAATCGTATTTCCCTTATCATCTACTTCTCGAAAACAAATCTTACTACGCATCCAAACTGACCCTTTTGGGGTTTTTAATAAATAAACGACTTCCGACATCGACTGTACATCGAAAGAGCGAACCGTTGTCGGACCTTGTTCTTCATTCAAAATACGTTTATTGAAATCCTCAAAACTAATAGTCCCTGTTTCATCCAAATTCAGAATCTCAGATATATATTCGGAACAGGTATAACATTCCGTTGCCAAATTAGCTTCCCACCACCCCATATTGGCATTAGCCATTAACTTTGATAAGAACACAAAATCTTGTTGTTTGCTCATAATTGATGAAGTAAAGACATTATCCATTAATCATTTCAACACATTCACGAGCACAAAATTAGATATTACAGGCTTCCCATTCTTTCAAAATGACACTTTTTTAGCATATTATAAGAAGAATAGCCACTAATACCTACTTTCTATAGTATTAGTGGCTATAACATTTACAAATATTTGCTTAAATAGTTTTTCGTATGATTACCAGCATTTTAGAAGGCTAAATAATCAAAGTAAAAAGATATGCTTCTATTTTCTAATTGATTCGTAAACAGTTTTTGCCATTATTTTGGCACCTTCTTCATTCGGATGAATTTTGTCCGGAAAGAGTTGTGGTATTCCATCCATTGCCGTATGAAGATCAATTATATCCAACTTGTTTTTCTTGGCAACTTTTTTAATCATCGGAATAATTTCTTTAGAAATAATATCATCATTGATACTTTCATTAGCTTGGTATGCCTTAGAAGGGTAACAGAGATAGATTTTCGGTTGGGCAGGCAATGCCTTGAAAGCATCAATCATAGTCTGTATATCTTTCGTGAAGTCGGCTTTATGTTTCCAGTTAAACGATTTACTGTCGTTTGTTCCCAGTTTGATAACCACAACATTAGGATTGAAAGCTAATGCATCCTGATAAGCCTTTTCATTCATATAAGGACGATCACCCTTATTCAGTAACGTGCGGGCACTTACTCCGAAATTCTTTACCCAATAACCGTCACCCAGCATACGACTTAAAACAGAAGGATAACTATCACGATCACGATTCTTAATCCGTGCTCCATACGTAATAAGCCTCTCCCAACATACGGCTCAACACAGCCGGATAACTGTCACGATCACGATTCTTGATACTGCTCCATACGTAATACTATTGCCAATACAAGCTACACGAACGGCATCCTTACGGGGAGCTTTGAAACTACGTAACCATGAAGTCAGTTCGTTCAACATCTCATCCTTATAAAGGAAACCTTCACGAATTCCCCAACCATGACCACCGGAAGGGTAAATATGCAGAACAGCAGGAACACCATTCTTATTCAGAGCCAGATAATAGTTCACTCCATTAGCGGGCGGAACAGCCTTATCATCATCACTATAAACGATAAAAGCACGCGGTGTTTCTTTTGTCACTTGCTTCTCATTAGAATACTCCTTTTCCAACTCAGCAGAAGCATCCTTACCCAAAAGGCTGTTATGGGAACCCATGTGAGTATACGACTTATCCATTGTAATTACCGGATAGAAAAGAATCTGGAAATCAGGACGAAGTTCCGGTTTGGCATGAGTCGCGATTGTCGATGCAAGATGTCCACCGGCAGAAGATCCCATGATACCGATATCTCTCGGATTCAGATTCCATACATCAGCACTGTCCCGCACTATCTTCATGGCAGCCTCGGCATCCGAAATAGGAAGTGTACGGTCACCATTCGGCATACGATATTTCAGAACGATCAATGCGATACCCTGTTTGTTGAAATACGGTGCCCAATCATATCCTTCGTGGTCTACAGCCAAGTGCGAATATCCACCACCCGGGCACGCCACTACAGCACGACCTGTAGCCAATTCCGGCGCCGGAAGAAATACGCGAAGCGAAGGTTGTTCAATATCAAAAGGGTTCGGAGCATTCTGAGCTACCGCCTGAGAACCTGTGAACCATAAAAGCAACAGGAATAAAAGAATAGAAAATTTCTGTTTCATAGTATCTGTATACTTTGATTAATGAATGATTTAATGTGCGAAGATAGTAAATTTATGTATCTTTGCGCCTCCTTTTAAATAGAAAAAGAAATGCAAGGAATTAAAAACCTGACACACGGGCCAATCAATCGTCAACTATTCAATTTAGCAATGCCTATCATGGCTACGTCATTTATCCAAATGGCATACAGTCTCACGGATATGGCATGGGTAGGACGGCTGGGTAGTGAAGCCGTAGCAGCCATTGGTTCTGTCGGAATCCTGACATGGATGTCCGGTTCTATCTCCCTATTAAATAAGGTAGGTTCCGAAGTCAGTGTAGGACAATCTATCGGCGCACAAAATCAAGAAGATGCCCGTCACTTTGCCTCCCATAACATTACGATTGCACTTATCATTTCTCTCTGTTGGGGCGGATTACTTTTCATCCTTGCAGAACCCATCATCTGTATCTACGAACTTGAGGTACACATTACCGCCAATGCAATAGAATATCTACGGATTATCTCTACCGGAATGCCGTTTATTTTCCTTTCCGCCGCCTTTACAGGTATCTACAATGCCGCAGGACGAAGTAAAATCCCGTTCTATATCGGTGGTGCCGGACTTCTTTTGAATATCATTCTTGATCCTCTGTTCATCTTCGGTTTCGGTTTGGAGACCAATGGTGCCGCTTATGCAACCTGGATTTCACAAGCTACTGTTTTCTCTATCTTCATCTACCAACTACGTTTCCGAAAAGACTCACTGCTCGGTGGATTTCCTTTCTTCACTCAATTAAAGAAGAGATACACACGACGTATCCTAAAACTAGGATTACCCGTAGCCACATTGAATACCCTGTTTGCATTTGTCAATATGTTCCTCTGCCGTACCGCCTCTGAGCAAGGCGGCCACATCGGCTTAATGACTTTCACGACCGGAGGACAAATCGAAGCAATTACCTGGAACACTTCACAAGGATTCTCAACCGCACTCAGTGCTTTTATCGCCCAAAACTATGCTGCCGGACGAACCGAACGAGTGCTCAAAGCATGGTATACCACCTTATGGATGACAGGAATCTTCGGAACTTTCTGTACACTGCTATTCATCTTCTTCGGAAACGAAGTCTTTTCAATATTCGTACCCGAGCAGGAGCCTATGAGGCCGGAGGTGTATTTCTACGCATTGACGGGTATTCCCAGCTTTTCATGATGCTCGAAATCACCATGCAAGGAGTATTCTATGGTATCGGGCGTACCGTACCTCCTGCTATTATCAGTATCGGATGTAATTATATGCGTATCCCGCTTGCCATTCTATTTGTACGAATGGGCATGGGAGTAGAAGGTATCTGGTGGGCAGTCAGCGTCACAACTGTTGCCAAAGGACTTATCCTCCTAAGCTGGTTTATCATCATTAGGAAGAAATGCCTGAACCTCCCGTCCGTAGTCGGAAAGTAACAGTTTATCGACATTTTCAGCACTCTGCCAAGAGTGTGCGAGTTATTTTAACTTAAAAAGTATCACCTTGGCAAATAATATGTATCTTTGCGTTGTTATTTAAAATATAAAAACAGATTATTATTAAACAATTAAAACATCAACATTATGAACAAGATGAAATTTATGGTTCTCTTTATGAGTATAACCATGATATTCAGTGGATGTGCAAGTATGAATAACACTGGTAAAGGTGCTGCTATTGGTGGCGGTTCGGGTGCTGCATTGGGTGCTATCCTAGGTGGTGTTATCGGTAAAGGTAAAGGCGCTGCTATCGGTGCTGCTATCGGTACGGCGGTAGGTGCAGGAACAGGTGCTCTCATTGGTAAAAAAATGGATAAGGCCGCAGCAGAAGCAAAACAAATTGAAGGCGCACAAGTAGAACAGATAACAGACAACAACGGATTGCAAGCCGTGAAAGTGACATTCGATTCAGGAATCCTTTTCACAACAGGTAATGCTAATCTGAGTGCTGCTGCTAAATCTGCATTAAGCAAATTCGCCAACAATGTGCTCAACCAGAACAGAGATATGGATGTATCTATCTATGGATACACCGACAATCAGGGCTGGAAGAACAGTACTGCCGCACAAAGCCAGCAAAAGAACCTGAACCTGTCACAAGAACGTGCACAGAGTGTATCCAGTTACTTATTAAGTTGCGGTGTTTCTACCAACCAGATTAAAGGCGTGCAAGGTATGGGTGAAAGCGATCCCGTTGCCAGCAACGATACAGCCGCAGGTCGTGAACAGAACCTCGTGTAGAAGTGTACATGTACGCAAGTGAGCAAATGATTAAAGATGCACAGGCAGCTTCTAATTAAAAAAATTCTGCGTTATACACGCAATCTGTTGATTCTCTTTTTTACATCGACCTTACTGACGGTCATTATTTATCGGTTCATGCCGGTTTATATTACTCCGTTAATGGTCATTCGAGGTGTTCAACAGATCATTTCAGGAGATAAACCCACGTGGAAGCACACGTGGGTTTCTTTTGATAAGATATCTCCTAGCCTGCCAATGGCAGTGATAGCTTCCGAAGACAACCGTTTTGCCGAACACAACGGATTCGATTTCGTGGAAATCAAAAAAGCGATGAAAGAAAATGAAACAAGGAAACGGAAACGTGGAGCAAGCACTATCAGCCAGCAGACAGCAAAAAATGTATTCCTATGGCCACAATCTTCATGGGTGCGGAAAGGCCTGGAAGTCTATTTCACTTTTCTCATAGAACTATTCTGGCCGAAAGAACGGATTATGGAAGTTTATCTCAACTCAATCGAAATGGGTAAAGGGATTTATGGCGCACAGGCTGCTGCAAAATATAAGTTCAACACTACAGCTGCCAAGCTGTCCAAAGGTCAATGTGCACTAATCGCCGCCACTCTCCCGAATCCGATACGGTTTAACTCGGCGAAACCTTCGGCGTATATATTAAAACGGCAGAAGCAAATATTACGGCTTATGAATCTCGTCCCCAAGTTTCCACCGGAGGGAAAAGCCGCAAAGAAAGAGATAAAGAAGAAGAAAAAATAAAGGAGCAACCGAAGTCTACTTCGTTGCTCCTTGCATTATCAATAAGCTTGTTTGAATGTATTATCCCCATTTATACAAAATCCTTCAATTCTTGTTGTAAACGTTGTCGTGTAAAAAATATGCGGCTCTTCACAGTTCCCAAAGGAAGGCCCAATTTGTCTGCAATCTCACGGTATTTAAATCCGGATACATGCATAGAAAAAGGCACCTTATACTCCTTAGGCAATGCGTTGACAATACGATGCATTTCTTTCAAGTCATAGGCACCTTCCGTACTTATGAATCCCGAGTCCTGCGGTAAATTCAAGTGATAATAATTATCAGTCTGATCGACGAAAGTCTGGTCACGTACTATTTTTCGGTAGTTATTAATAAAGATGTTACGCATGATTGTGTACATCCATCCTTTGAAATTTGTGTCCGGAACATATTTTTCCTCATTATCTAATGCTTTTAATGATGTTTCTTGCAATAAATCATTCGCCTCTTCACGATCGGCAGTCAACTTATACGCAAAACGAAGCAATGCCTCATAAACTCCAGTTAAAACATTTCTGAAACTTAAACTTTTCATACTTTAAGGGTTTTATGGTTAATATTTCGTTTTTCTCGATGATGCAAGTTTAAAGGTATTTTGAATACCAGACAGGGGGAAATTCGTCATTTCTTAGGGGTTAATTCTATCAAATGACAGTTTTCGGGTGCATTTGGATAGATTTCAGGTGGTAATTAATGATTTTTATTCTGTTCTGTTTGGCAGAAAAAAACAAATAGCCTACTTTTGATTAATATATTTAAATAAAATGAAAGGCTATGACTATACTTATTATTGTAGGTATTATTGTACTATTGGGAATTATTTTCGCATCCATGTACAACTCCCTGGTGAAACTCAGAAACAATCGTGAAAACGCATTTGCCGACATTGACGTGCAACTGAAACAACGTCACGACCTTATCCCTCAACTAGTAGACACTGTGAAAGGATATGCCGCACACGAGAAAGAAACTCTCGACCGGGTGATTCAGGCACGCAACGGTGCGGTCAGTGCCAGAACTATCGACGAAAAGATAGCCGCCGAAAACCAGCTATCCTCGGCCCTGTCAGGACTGAAAATCACATTGGAAGCCTATCCCGACCTGAAAGCAAACCAGAATTTCCTGCAATTACAGGAAGAAATTGCCGATGTAGAGAATAAGTTAGCTGCTGTCCGCCGTTATTTCAACTCGGCAACCAAAGAATATAATAATGCCGTTCAGACATTCCCTTCAAACATTATTGCGGGAATGACCGGATTCCAAAGAGAAATTATGTTCGATTTGGGAAAGAACGAACGTGTTAATCTGGAACAGGCACCCAAAATTAGTTTCTAATCCGAACACCACCGTCCCACCCAACTGCAAAAAATAAACACGCGATGCAATACGTCGGAATCCAAACACAACAGAACCGGAACAACTTACGTTCCGGATTCCTATTACTACTTTTTCCTTGTTTGGTAACAGCACTCCTTTATCTGTCCTGTTACTTACTCGTTCTCTTCGGATACGGAAAGAGTATGGAGATTGAAATGATGCCTATGGTCAATCATTTCTTTCTCTCTTCTCTACCGTATACTTTAGGAGTGGTGGTAATTTGGTTTCTCATTGCCTATTGGGCCAATACAAGTATCATTAATTCTGCCACATGTTCCAAACCACTAGACCGCAAAGAGAACAAACGCGTTTATAATTTAGTAGAAAACCTCTGTATGTCTCAAGGCATGAGCATGCCGAAAATAAATATCATTTATGATGATTCACTGAATGCATTTGCAAGCGGTATCAATGACCGCACATACACTATTACTCTTTCAAGAGGCATCATCCAGAAGCTGAATGACGAGGAACTGGAAGCAGTAATCGGGCATGAGCTTACTCATATCCGCAATCGGGATGTACGTTTGCTGATAATCTCTATCGTGTTTGTCGGCATCTTCTCCATGCTGACGGAAATCACCTTCTATGCGATTACACATATACGTGTACGTAGCAATAGTAAAGGTAGCGGAGGAATTTTCATCTTCATATTTATCGCTTTACTGATAGCTGCTATCGGTTTCCTTTTTGCCAGCCTGATGCGTTTTGCCATTTCACGCAAACGCGAATATATGGCAGATGCAGGGTCGGCGGAAATGACGAAGAATCCGCTGGCACTCGCCAGTGCCTTGCGTAAAATATCCGCCGATCCGGCAATAGAAGCAGTGCAACGGAAAGACATAGCACAATTATTTATTCAAAATCCTAAAAAGAAAACCAAAGGCTTATATAGCAAATTCAGCGGTTTGTTTGCTACGCACCCTCCCATTGAAAAGCGGATTGAGATATTGGAACAGTTCTAAGTTCTTCTGAAATATAAGGTAAAGGTCAGGATTTCTGTTTAATTTTCATTAAAGAAAAGAGAGGGGTTCCTGACTTTTTAGTATATTTGATTGTTATACATATATATATCAACCTAAATGCAACTGACATGAAAATGAAAAAACAAATCCTTATGCTGTTGCTAGCTTTGCTAGTTGGTCTTCCTACTCTTTCGGCTCAAAGCAAGAAAGAGAAAAAGGAACAGAAGAAAGAAGCTGTGAAAGAACTGATTGTTTCAGAGAATTATAAGATAGACGTCAATACCGCCATGCCTATGCGCGGCCGGTCTATTCCATTGACCAGTTTATACTCACTGGAAATCAGAAACGATTCGGTAATCTCCTATTTACCTTATTATGGTCGGGCTTACAGTATCCCTTACGGAGGAGGCAATGGACTCAATTTCAAAGCCCCTCTTAAAGAGTATAACATGAAACTGGACAAGAAAGGCAATTCAGTAATCACATTCACCGCCCGCAACCCGGAAGATAAGTTTGATTTCAGAGTGAAAGTATATTCAAATGGTTCGACAAGTATTGACGTCAATATCAAAACCGTCAATCCATAAGCTTCCAGGGGGAACTGGACGTGAAGGAAGAATAAACCAACTTCCTTCCGTCATTGCTCTTTGTTCTCGTTTGCCTCCACTTCGTCACTACCTTTTAATATAGGCAGGCAGATGTGATATTTCACGGCGAGAATACGGGCAAGAAAAACTGTCGAACCGCCAACCAATTGACATCCGTACGACTCCATGCCTGCGACATGACAAAGCCAGTAAGTGATGCCGCCTACTACGCACGCCATTGCATAAATTTCTTTTCTGAAGATTAGCGGGATTTCGTTGATAAAGACATCACAATCACACCGCCTGCCGCTCCCGTAATGCTACCCATGATGATAGCCACCCAGAAAGGATAGCCCAAAGCAATGCTCTTGCCTACACCAACAACAGTAAACAGTGCCAGACCGATCGAGTCGAAAATAAAGAAAGTATTATTGAGGCGGATCAGCCAGCGTCCGAAACAAATCACCCAAAGCAATGCTACGCCTGTACAAATTAAATAAATAGGGTCTGTCATCCACCCGGGAGTAACATCGAGTAGAACATCACGGATTGTACCACCACCAATAGCCGTAGCAAGACCTACGACGTAAGCTCCGAACCAGTCGAATCGCTTTGCCGAAGCTAGCCGGATACCACTAATAGCAAAGGCAAATGTGCCTATAAAATCAAGAATTTGAACGAATGTGGGCATATATTTGTTATTTTGTTTGCAAAGTAACAAATAAATTCCGTAAGAAAATGTACTTTTGCTTCAAGAATTAAACTGAATTTGATAGAAACAGTATGAAAATAACAATTGTTGCCGGGGCACGCCCCAATTTCATGAAGATAGCACCCATTACACGGGCTATTGAAGCCGCACGGGCGCTGGGTAAAAGTATCTCTTACCGCCTGGTATATACAGGTAGAAAAGATGATACCAGTTTGGATGCTTCACTGTTTTCAGACCTCGACATGAAGGCTCCCGATGTGTATTTGGGAGTAGAAAGCAGTAATCCAACAAGTTTGACAGCCGGAATCATGGTAGCCTTCGAGCAGGAATTGACTGAAAACCCGGCACACGTTGTTCTCGTGGTAGACGACCTCACTGCCACCATGAGCTGCGCTATCGTTGCCAAGAAACAAGGAATCAAAGTTGCCCACCTCGTAGCCGGTACCCGTTCTTTCGATATGAAAATGCCGAAAGAAGTGAACCGCATGATTACGGACGGATTGTCCGACTATCTGTTCACAGCCGGAATGGTTGCCAACCGTAACCTGAACCAAACAGGAACAGAAAGCGAAAATGTATATTATGTCGGTAATATCTTGATTGATACGATTCGCTATAACCGGAACCGGTTACTCAAACCGATTTGGTTTTCCGTATTGGGACTGAAAGAAGGTAACTATCTCCTGCTCACTCTCAACCGCCGCGTACTCCTCAACGACAAAGAGAACCTGCGCCAGCTTTTGAATACAATCATTGAAAAATCAGCAGGAACGCCTATCGTTGCACCTTTACATACTTATGTACGCAACGCAATCAAAGAGTTAGGCATCGAAGCCCCGAATCTTCATATCATGCCACCGCAGAACTACCTCTTCTTCGGATATCTCATCAACAAAGCAAAAGGAATCATCACAGATTCCGGCAACGTGGCCGAAGAAGCTACTTTCCTGGGCATTCCCTGCATCACGCTGAATACGTATGCCGAACACCCGGAAACTTGGCGAATGGGGACTAACGAATTAGTCGGTGAAGACCCTGCCGAACTTGCCAAGGCAATGGATACACTGATGAAAGGTGAATGGAAACGAGGTGAGCTTCCCGAACGCTGGGACGGACGTACAGCCGAACGCATTGTACAAATCCTTACCGGCAAATAATATCGCCCTATATACCTTTTATCATTTCCCGGCATACCAATTTTAGTTTCGTGCCGGGAAACTAAAAGTTTCCTTATGAGAAACCATAGTTTCATCATGGGAAACTTTAGTTTCATCACGGAGAAACTTTAGTTTCAGACGCTTGAAACTTTGGGTTTCATATAGCGAAACCAAAGATTTCTCATGAGGGAACAAAGTGTTTCAAGCCGGGAAACCAAATGTAACAAGCAAGGGAACCCAATGTAACAAGCGGGATACTCATTTATAGAAAGGCGAATCACCCACTAATTCCTTTCATTGTCAAACGATAACAGCTTGCAAATAACAAAAAACTATGGGTAAAAAAAGTTATATATTCTGTTAACATCCGAGTTATTTGTTAACTTTGCAGCCCTACTACGAACGTTATGAAACAACGATATAGCAAAATACTTATACTGTTCTTACTCGTATTGGCAGGTTCAAATGCTTTTGCGCAGCAAATTAAAGGGGTGGTTACAGATTCCGTAACCCATGAGCCATTGATGTATATCTCTGTCTACTATCAGGAAAAAAGAGACATGGGAACTATCACCAATATCGACGGAGAATATAAGCTTGAAACCCGCAGAAACGGGGGGACACTCGTGTTCTCCGCAGTGGGGTATATCAGTAAAACGGTGAAAGTCGGTTCAGGCAACCAGACAATCAACATACAACTGGCCCCGGACAATGTCGTATTGAACGAAGTAGTAGTAAAGCCCAAAAAGGAAAAGTACTCCCGCAAGAATAACCCGGCAGTCGAATTTATGAAGAAAGTCATCGAACACAAAAAGGCACAAGTCCTCGAAGTGAACGATTACTACCAGTACGACAAGTACGAGAAGATGAAAATGTCGATCAACGATCTCACACCGGAAAAACTGGAAAAAGGGATTTATAAGAAATATTCTTTCCTGAAAGATCAGGTGGAAGTTTCGGAAACTACCAACAAACTGATTCTTCCTATCTCCGTGCAAGAAACAGCTTCGCAAACTATCTTCCGCAAAGACCCTCAGAACAAAAAGACCATTATTAAAGGAAAAAACTCTAACGGTATCGAAGAGTTCTTCAACACCGGAGATATGCTCGGCACCGTATTAAAGGATGTTTTTGCCGATATTAACATCTACGAGGACGATATCCGTTTGTTGCAACAACGTTTTGTCAGCCCTATCGGCAGCAGTGCCATTTCATTTTATAAATACTACCTAATGGATACATTAATGGTTGACAAACGCGAATGTGTACATCTTACTTTCGTTCCGCAAAACTCACAGGATTTCGGTTTTACCGGACATCTATACGTGCTGAACGATTCTACATATGCCGTTCAGAAATGTACCATGAACCTGCCAAAAAAGACCGGAGTCAACTTCGTCAACCGCATGGATATCGTGCAACAATACGAACAACTCCCCAACGGAAACTGGGTATTGTCGGATGACAACATGACCGTAGACCTTTCATGGAGTTCCAACAAAACGGCAGGAGGACTACAAGTAGAACGTACCACGAAATATACGAATTATCAGTTCGACCCGATAGAGCCGCGACTCTTCCGAG
>ERZ791624.485-NODE-485-length-27129-cov-1.725973_pt1 | contig 27129 bp, 29 predicted proteins | sample MGYA00510058_ERZ791624 | MGnify/ENA primary metagenome ERZ791624 (study PRJEB30046, sample SAMN00715158) | human gut metagenome | study: EMG produced TPA metagenomics assembly of the A metagenome-wide association study of gut microbiota in type 2...
TAACTCACCCTTATGGGTTCAGACAAGGGCTTGGTGCTGACAGCTAGTGCAAGTCTCATAAACGAAACTACGCAAATGTCAATACTTATTATACAGGAGATTGCAGGGGCAACTACGAAACTACGATGCACAAAAAATTAACGCAGCTACAAATGTGAAATTTTCATATTTGTGGTTGCTTTTTTTAGTTAAGTAGTATAGAATTACCCTATAAGTGGAGTGAAGTGGTGGATTAGTGCCACAAAGTGGAGGAAATGAGTCGAAAGAAGGTGGAATGAGTGTCCAAGTGTTTAACAGGTGAATATGAACACAGATTAGATACCAAAGGGCGACTTATCATGCCATCCAAGCTTAGAGAGGAACTCGGCTGCACCTTCATGATCACAAAAGGTCTGGACAATTGTCTGTATGTTTATCCGAATGATGAATGGCAGCAGTTTGCGGACAAGCTGAACCAGCTCCCGATGACGAATAAGAGTGCGAGACAGTTCAAGCGTTTCTTCAACTCAGGAGCAGTAAAGTGCGAAACGGATGCACAGGGTCGAGTGATCATTCCACAGACACTTCGTACATTTGCCAATATCGAAAAAGATGTTGTCATCATAGGTAACGGAGAAAAAGCAGAAATCTGGAATAAGGAAGCATGGGATGAGATCAATAATGAAGAATCCCTGAATATGGATGAGATTGCAGACAAGCTGGACGAACTGGATTTCAGAATATAAGGACAGAAGTGGTAGTTATGGAATTTAAACATACATCGGTTTTACTGGATGAAACCATTGAAAATTTGAATATCAAACCGAATGGTGTTTATATGGATGGAACCCTTGGGGGAGCCGGACATTCGAGAGAAATAGCGAAAAGACTTGGATCGGATGGTCATCTGATCGGCATCGATCAGGATGGTGAGGCGATCGCGACAGCGAAAGAACGACTGGCAGAGTACGGTGATCGTATCACAGTCGTAAGAGATAACTATCAGAATTTTAAAAGCATACTAGACGAGCTAAATATAAGTCAGGTGGACGGGATACTGCTGGATCTCGGCGTATCTTCATATCAACTCGATAATGCGGATAGAGGATTCACATATCGGGTTGATGCTCCCCTTGATATGCGTATGGATGATCGCCAGACAAAGACTGCGAAGGATATCGTAAATGGATATACCGAGCAGGAGCTCTTTCATATACTTAAGGAATATGGCGAAGAACGATTTGCAAAAAGCATTGCATATCATATTGTGAAATATCGTGAGAATAAAGAGATAGAAACGACAGAAGAATTAAACGATATCATCCGTGGATCGATTCCCGCAAAAGTAAGAAATGCTCAGGGACATCCTTCAAAGCAGACATTTCAGGCGATTCGCATCGAATTGAATCATGAGCTTGAAGTACTGACGAATTCCATTGATGGAATGATCGACTGTTTAAAGCCGGGCGGAAGATTATGTATCATCACATTCCATTCGTTAGAAGACAGGATTGTGAAAAATGCATTTCGTAAAAATGAAAACCCGTGCATTTGTCCACCGAATTTTCCGGTGTGCACATGCGGAAGAAAATCAAAAGGAAAAGTGATAACAAGAAAACCGATTCTTCCAACAGAAGAAGAAATGGAAATAAATTCAAGATCCAAAAGTGCAAAACTCAGGGTGTTTGAAAAAGGTATGAATATATAAAAGGGGTGTTTTAAAATGTCAGAAAGACGGAATCACTACTACATAGACGGAAGTACGGTTCGAAAGCTGGATTATTCAGCAGAACCGGTCAGAAGAGAATATGAACCTGTAAGGAAAACTGAGATGCCGGAACGTCATCCTGCCGGAAGAAGACCGGAGAGACAGACAGCAGCACCTGCAAGAAAGCAGATGCCACAGAGAAAGAAACAGGTAAGAACAAAACAGGCACCGGCTGTCAGACAGAGAGACAGAAGATGGGTAGATGAATTAAGGCATGGACTGTTCTTGACATTTGCGGTAATATGTGCAGTAGGATTATGTTTTATTGTACTGAAATTATCTGCAGATGTAAAAGAAAGCAAGAAAGAGGTTACAAGCCTTCAGAGCCAGCTGAATGAACAGCTGAATGCAAATGCAGAATACAGCTCAGGTCTGGACAGCATGACAGATCTGGATGAAATATATAAGATCGCTACAACAGAACTTGGTATGACATATTCAAAGCCGGGACAAACTGTTTATTATTCACAAAACAGCGATGATTATGTTGTACAGTACAAGAACATTCCTGAGACTAAATAAGCCTCAGGAAATTTTGCGTTATGCAGGAGCAGGAAGAACAGCATAACAGAAAAATATTTTATAAAGGTGGAACTATATGTCAATAAAAGGAAAACAGTTCTTAAAAAGAATGAAGACAAGACTGCTTATCATTTTTTTCGCGGCAGTAATATTCTTTGCGGTATTAGTTGCAAGAGTTATTTATATCAGTGTTGCAAAAGGTCAGGAGTATCAGGAGGAAGTGCTGGATCAGAAATCTTATGATAGTCTTGATATACCATTTGAACGGGGAGATATCGTAGACCGAAACGGAAATGTTCTTGCAACAAGCGAGAAGGTATATAATCTTATACTTGAGCCAAAAAATATTCTGCGGACAGAAGCAGGCAAGAAAGCAACAAAGGCTGCGCTGATAAAATATTTCAACATGGAAGAATCGAAGTTCGATGAGTGTATGCAGAATACGGATTCCTTTTACAGTGTCGCCATGAAGGGACTTGCTTATACAGATGTGAAAGCCTTTCAGGAATTTTGCAGTACAAAAGACGGCGCAGATGTGATCGGTGTGCGCTTTGAAGAGGAATATAAAAGAAAATATCCAAATGGCAGTCTTGCCTGCCATTTGCTTGGTTATACAGTAAGCGGAAATGTCGGACAGGGTGGAATCGAAGGCTACTATAACAGCTATCTGAATGGCGTAAACGGTAAGACCTACGGATATCTGACAAATGATAATACTGTAGAATCGGTTACGGTGCCCGCGCAGAATGGATATACAGTAGTATCGACTATCGATCTGAATATTCAGAAGATCATTGAAGATAATATAGAAGAATACATGAAAACGACCGGCGCAAAGAAGATCGGTGTTATTGCGATGGATCCGGATACAGCAGAGGTTCTCGGTATGAGTACATCTTACAGCTATGATCCGAATGAGCCGATGGATACAGATGCGCTTCGTAATATGAAAGTTACTGTTACAGAGAGTACAGAGGCTGCGACGGAAGACAGCAGTGAAGAAGGATCTTCTGAGGACACTACAGATGCAACAACGGAAGAACCGAAAGATCCGGAAAAGATCACATATGATTTTTCATCCATGACAGATGATGAATTTAAGAAGACGATCGATGATCTGACAAGTGATCAGACATATGAAGCCTTAGATGCGGTTTGGAGAAATTACTGTATCAGTGATATCTTAGAGCCGGGTTCTACATTTAAACCGTTTACGATTGCAGGAGCGATTGAAGATGGTGTGGTCAAAGACGGAGATACATTTTATTGTAAGGGTTACGAGATCGTAGCGGATGGTACAGATCCGATCTATTGTCATAACCGAACTGGTGACGGTACACTTACATTAAAGCAGGCATTAGAACAGTCCTGTAACGTGGCATTAATGCAGATTGCAAAGTCAGAAGAAAAGAAACCTTTTCCAAGTATCAGGATATATTTAATTTTGGAAGCCAGACAGGTATCGATCTTTCCGGTGAGGGAAGCGGACTTGTATATTCGGAAGAAAATCTGAATCCGGTTGAGCTTGCTACTTCATCCTTTGGACAGGGTATCAATGTAACAATGATCCAGATGGCAGCGGCCTTTTGTTCATTGATCAACGGTGGTAATTATTATACACCTCATACGGTCAGACAGATTGTAGATGAGGATGGAAGCATCATAGAGAACAATGAACCGGAACTTGTTCGTAAGACAGTATCAAAGAGCACATCGAATCTGATGAAGCAGTATATGGCCGGCGTAGTTACTGAGGGTACCGGTTCCAGAGCAGCGGTTGAAGGCTATACGATCGGCGGTAAGACAGGTACAGCAGAAAAGATCCCGAGAAATAAGGGAAATTATGTATTATCATTTATAGGATTTTCACCTGTAGAGAATCCACAGATCATGCTCTATGTAGCAGTAGATGAGCCGGATGTAGAGAGTCAGTCTACATCAGGTGCCGGAGCACTTTTATTTCATGCAATCATGGAAGATCTGCTTCCGTATATGAATGTATATCAGAGCAGTGATGAAGATGTAACCTATAATGGTAAAGATGAACCGATCAGTTCTCCATTTGAAGGTGATGTAGAAGATTCGACAGGAGAAGCTTCTTCTACAGAAGAAAGTACAGCAGAAGACGATACCACAGAGGATGATACAACAGCGTCATCCGAGGACACAACAGAGGGTACGACAGAAGCCAAGGTTACAGATGAATAAAAATGGAAATATCCGGGACATTATCGCCGGTGGCATATTTGTCCGGGAAAAGTAATAAGATATAAGGATAAACAAACGCGGCGGTCAGCATGAAGCTATATAGTTTTAACCGACGTAAGATATATTTTATGTGTATCGCACTGGTAATGGCAGCGGTATTGCTGATGGGAAGACTCGCATATCTGATGGTTGCAAAAGCAGACTATTATGACAGCGCAGCGACACAACTTCACGAAAGAGAGCGAAGCATCAAGGCGCCGAGAGGAAAGATATATGACAGAAATGGCAACATTCTGGCTGATAACAAGGCAGTCTGTTCTGTATCTGTTATCCACAGCCAGATTGAAGATGAGGAAGAAGTTATCCGTGTCTTAAATGAACGTCTGGATAAGGCTGAAGCGGATATCCGCAAAAAGGTGAAAAAGGTTTCATCGAGAGAATTGATAGCAGCCAATATAGATAAAACAACCGGAGATGCCATAAGAGAATTGAATGTTGCCGGAATTAAGGTTGACGAGGACTATAAAAGGTATTATCCTTATGGAAGTCTTGCTTCCAAGGTCCTTGGATTCACAGGATCTGACAATCAGGGTATTGTCGGTCTTGAGGTATGGTATAATGCGATATTGGCAGGAGAAGATGGCAGCATCCGTACAGTAACGGATGCAAAAGGAATCGAATTACCAAATGTAAAGGAAACGAGAGTAAGTCCTGTACCGGGAGATAATCTGGTACTTTCAATGGACTTGACAATACAAAAATATGCAACACAGGCAGCGCTTGCTGTTATGGAAGAAAAGCAGGCAAAACGTGTGGCGATGATTATCATGAATCCGAAAAATGGCGAGATATATGCCATGGTTGATGTTCCGGAGTATGATCTGAACCATCCGTTTCAGTTAAATACAGGGATTGACGGTTATGAGAGTATGACGGAAGCGCAGAAGATGGATGCGCTGAATAATATGTGGCGTAATTTTACAGTCAGTGATACTTATGAACCGGGATCGACATTTAAGATTGTAACAGCGACGGCGGCATTGGAGGCAGGAACAGTGTCCTTATCCGATACCTTTTACTGTCCGGGATATAAGATCGTAGAGGATCGACGGATTCGATGTCATAAGACGACGGGGCATGGTTCGGAAGACTTCCGGCATGCACTGATGAATTCCTGTAATCCGGCATTTATGACGATCGGGGAACAAACAGGAGCCACGAATCTGTATCAGACCTATCAGAAGCTTGGCTTGTTTCAGAAAACCGGGATTGATCTTCCGGGTGAGGCAAATTCCATTATGCATAAGCTTTCCGATATCGGGCCGGTGGAACTGGCAACAATGTCATTCGGACAATCGATTCAGATATCACCGATCCAGTTTGTGACAGCAGCAGCTACTGTTATAAATGGTGGAAATAAGATTACACCGCATATCGGTATGAAGGTGACGGATGCAGATAATCAGGTGACAACAAATCTGGAATATCCGGTCACAGAACAGGCAGTCAGCAGTGAAACATCAGCATTGATGCGGGATCTGTTGGAATCGGTAGTAGCGGAAGGCGGTGGAAGTAAAGCCCAGGTTGAAGGCTACAGGATCGGTGGCAAGACAGCAACCAGTGAGAAATATCCCAGAGGAACGGGAAAATACATATCATCGTTCATAGGTTTTGCACCGGCGTATGATCCGCAGATAATGGCATTTGTTATGATCGATGAACCGATGGGCATATATTATGGCGGTACTATTGCAGCTCCGGTTGTACAGGAAGTTTTTTCCAATATTCTGCCATACTTGGGAATACAGAAGGAAGAATAAGAAAGTTACCTCATACATGAGGAAAAAATATAGCCGTTTCATAAAAAATGGCAGGTAAGGAGTACAAAAAATGAACTTGGATTTTTCAATTATTTTACCGATACTTATAGCATTTGGAATCAGTGTGGTGTTAAGCCCGATCGTAATTCCGTTTTTAAAGAAACTGAAATTTGGACAGTTTGTACGAGATGATGGCCCGGAAACGCATTTGAAGAAGTCAGGAACCCCGACGATGGGTGGTTTGATCATTCTGCTCAGTTTGGTGATCACCTCGTTATTTTATATGAAAGATTATCCGGATATTCTGCCGGTGTTATTTGTAACACTTGGTTTTGGATTGATTGGATTTCTCGATGACTACATTAAGGTAGTGATGAAACGTTCCATGGGGCTTCGTGCTTGGCAGAAGATGTTGGGACAGTTCGTTGTAACTACCATATTTGCATATTATATTGAGAAATATACCGAGATCAACAATGAGATCATTATTCCGTTTATCGGGAAGACAGTTGTTCTTAATAAGTGGTTTTACATCGTATTACTGTTCTTTGTAGTACTTGGAACTGTAAACGGAGCAAATTTTACAGACGGATTAGATGGCCTTGCATCATCTGTAACAGCGCTGATCGCTACATTCTTTACAGTTGTTGCAATCGGAACCGGTTCAGGACTTGCACCGATCTCCTGTGCAGCTACGGGAAGTTTATTAGGATTCCTTGTTTATAACGTATACCCGGCAAGAGTGTTCATGGGTGATACCGGCTCACTTGCGCTTGGAGGATTTGTAGCATCGATCGCATATATGCTTAAGATGCCGTTATTTATTCTGATCGTGGCATTCATTTATTTTATAGAAGTATTATCGGTTATCATTCAGGTAGTTTCATTCAAGCTGACCGGAAAACGAGTGTTCAAAATGGCACCGATCCATCATCATTTTGAGCTTTCCGGATGGCCTGAGACAAAGGTTGTATCAATATTTGCGATAGTAACAGCCGTGCTTTGTGTTGTAGGTTTACTGGCTGTTTAATACGGAGGATATGAAAAATGAATTTTAAAAATGCTTTAGTGGCAGGTACAGGTAAGAGCGGAATCAGTGCGGCAAAGCTTCTGATCGCGCACGGCGTATAGGTTACGTTGTTTGATGAAAATGAAAAAAGAGATAAGAATGATCTGATGGAGAAGCTTTCCCGGTCGGAGCTTGTTACGATCCTTCTTGGGAAATTAACAGATGAAGTATTGAAGCAGACAGATATTATGGTTATAAGCCCCGGTATTCCGGTTGATTCTGCTTTTGTAGAAGAAGAAAAAAAGCAGGTATTCCGGTATGGAGTGAGATTGAACTTGCATATTATTTCGGTAAAGGTAAGATCGCTGCAATCACAGGAACCAATGGCAAGACAACCACAACTGCACTTGTCGGAGAGATCGTCAAAGCATGGAATCCAAAGACTATCGTAGTCGGAAATATCGGTATCCCATATACAGAGCTTTGCGATACAACAGATGACGACAGTGCGACAGTAGCGGAGATCAGCAGCTTTCAGTTAGAAACGATCGTGGATTTTCATCCAAATGTCAGTGCTGTCTTAAATCTTACACCGGATCACCTGAATCGTCATTATACATTTGAGAATTACGGAAATGTCAAGAAATCGATTACAAAAAATCAGACAGAAGAAGATGTGGTTGTATTAAACTATGATGATGAACATACAAGAGCAATGGCAGAGGGGATTCGCCCGAGAGTTGTATATTTCAGCAGACTGGAGAAGCCTGCCGGAGGTGTATATGTAGAGGATGGTCATATCAAGATTGAAGCAAACGGAGAAAAGATTGATGTTCTTGCGTTAAAGGATCTGATCCTGCTTGGGGCACATAATGTTGAAAATGTACTTGCAGCTGTCGGTATCTCATATTATATGGGAGTGCCGGTTAATATTATTCGTGATGTTGCAGTAAGCTTTAAGGCTGTAGAGCATAGAATAGAGTATGTAAAGACTGTAGCTGGCGTGGATTATTATAATGATTCCAAGGGAACGAACCCGGATGCAGCCATCAAGGGAATTCAGGCAATGGTAAAACCAACCTATCTGATCGGTGGAGGTTATGATAAAGGCTCTACTTATGATGAGTGGATCGATGCATTTGACGGAAAAGTCAGATGCCTTGTTCTGATCGGTCAGACAGCGAAGAAGATTGCAGAGACTGCCAAAAAACACGGATTCCATAATATTGTATTTGAAGACGATCTGTTAGAAGCAGTAAAATATTGTCATGAAAATGCAAAAGATGGGGAAGCAGTTCTCCTTTCTCCGGCATGTGCAAGCTGGGGAATGTTCGACAATTATGAACAGCGAGGAAGAATGTTCAAAGAATATGTCCGCGATTTTAAGGAGTGAAATATTTGAATGACAGAAACAGGAAAACAGATACAAATGAGATAGATAGCAGAAAACAGCCGTTATGGTACAGCGGACGCTACTTCGACTATCCGCTGTTTGGAATTGTATTGGGACTTGTCCTGTTCGGGCTGGTTATGGTATACAGTACCAGCTCATACCGGGCGGATGAATTGTATGGCGACAGTACATATTTTGCAAAACGACAGCTTGTTTTTGAACTTGTTGCACTGGTTGGAATGTTTCTGGTATCCAAGATTGATTATCGCAGATATGCGAGATACTCCAAATATTTTCTGTATGTGGCAATAGCACTTCTGGTGCTGGTGTACATTATAGGAAGTGCGAGCCATGGTTCGACCAGATGGATATATATCGGAGCATTTGGCTTTCAGCCATCCGAATTTGCAAAGCTGGCACTGATCGTCTATACAGCAGATATTTGTACCAGAAAACCCCGAAGCCTGAATACGATCAAGGGACTTGCAAAGATGCTCCTGCTTCCGCTCATAACGATCGTGTTGATCGCGATCGAGAACTTGAGTACGGCGATCATCTGTTTTGGGATCGTGATGATCATTGTATTTGTAGCGAGCCCGAAGAACTGGCATTTTATATTGATGGGCGTTCTGGGAATCCTGATGTGTGTGGTATTTATCGCTACAGCAGGATACCGTGCAGATCGTATCCGTATCTGGCTTGCTCCGGAGAAATACGATGATGGATACCAGACCATGCAGTCGCTATACGCGATCGGTTCCGGTGGATTCTTTGGCAGAGGGCTTGGAAACAGTATTCAGAAGATGGGATTTATTCCGGAATCACATAATGATATGATATTTTCTGTTATATGTGAGGAACTGGGCTTATTTGGAGCTGTGCTTACGATCATATTGTTTATTTTACTGATCTACAGATGTACAGTGCTTGCTATCAATTCAGGTGATCGATTTGGAGGATTGATAGCGGTTGGGGTCATGGCACATATTGCAGTGCAGGTATTGATCAATATCAGTGTTGTTACAAATACGATACCTCCGACAGGTGTGCCGCTTCCGTTTATCAGTTACGGTGGCAGTTCGATTTTCTTCCTGTTACTTGAAATGGGACTGATGTTTGCAGTTGCAAGGCAGATAAAACCGGGAAGATAGAAGATGTAGTATAGGATGAATGTAGATATGCAGAAAGAACAGAATGTGCAAAAATCTGAACAGAAGAAAAAGAGAAAAGCCGGAAAGATATTTTTGATCATTTTGGCTGCATTATTGTTGCTGTGTATGGGTGCATACATTTATGTTATAAAGTCCTATAGCCTGACGAAGATACAGGTGTCCGGAAATGTCCATTACACAAAGGATGAAGTGATCGACATTGTTACAAAAGGAAAGAAAGCAGACAATACATTATTTTTCTATATTGAAAACAAACTTCATCCGGTAGAGGATGTAACGTTTGTTGATAAGTTTCAGATAGAGGTGATCGGTAAGCATACAGTGACTATCACAGTATATGAGAAATCCATGGCAGGCTGTGTGATTTATATGGATCAGTATATTTATTTTGATAATGACGGTCGTGTGCTTGAGACTTCGGCTGAGAAGCTTCCTGATGTGCCATGTATACAGGGACTCAAATTTGATCGTATCGTTGTAGGAGAGAAGCTCCCGGTAACCAATGATGCGATGTTTCAGGAGATTCTTACCATGACACAGTTGATTGATAAGAACGAGCTCCTGATCGATGAGATTCGGTTCAACAGTGATAACGAGATTGTCTTGTATAAGGATAAGATAAAGATTGAACTTGGAAGCGGGACCGGTCTTGAGGACAAGCTGATGAATCTGGAAAGTATTCTTGCAAAACTTGAAGGAAAAAGCGGAACATTGGACCTGACAGACTATACGGCAGGCACAGGAAATGCAATATTTAAGGAAAATAAGTAAAATTTACGATAAAAAGTTGTTGCGTTATTTATAAAAAAATCGTATTATTAAGATATTAATGCGATTATATAGATGTACACTCCTCATACTTTTGCCACGCGGATAATATTTTCGCGGAGAAGTATTTTATGACAGAATAGAAAACTGGGGGTAGGAGCGTATGTACAAGAAATAAAAGAAATATATAGAAGGAGGAAATAACCTTGCTCGAAATAAAGTCTAACGATGAGAGAACACCAGCTAGAATACTGGTAATTGGAGTGGGTGGCGCACAATGCGGTAAACAGAATGATTGATGAAAATGTGAGGGTGTTGAGCTGATAGCGATCAATACCGATAAGCAGGCACTTTCATTAAGCAGAGCCACAACTAAGATTCAGATTGGTGAGAAGCTGACAAAGGGACTTGGTGCAGGCGCAAAGCCTGAGATCGGTGCCAGTGCAGTTGAGGAGAATAGAGAAGAAATTGTTGATATTATAAAGGATGCCAACATGGTATTTGTAACCTGTGGTATGGGTGGCGGAACCGGAACAGGTGCTGCACCGGTTGTAGCCGAGATGGCAAGAAATCTTGGTATACTGACCGTTGGTGTAGTAACAAAGCCTTTTGGTTTTGAAGGAAAGCCACGTATGAAGAATGCGATGGATGGTATTGCAAGATTAAAAGAGAATGTGGATACCTTGATTGTTATTCCAAATGATAAGTTACTGCAGATCTGTGATAAGAGAACAAGTATTCCTGATGCGTTAAAGAAAGCAGATCAGGTTCTTCAGCAGGGTGTTCAGGGTGTAACAGATCTGATCAATAAACCGGGTCTTATCAACCTTGACTTTGCAGATATCCAGACAGTTATGAGAGATAAGGGTATTGCACATATCGGTATCGGTTCAGCAAGCGGTGAGAATAAAGCAGTTGATGCGATCAAAGAGGCTATGGATTCACCATTACTGGAGACAACCGTATCAGGTGCAACCGATATTATTGTAAACTTCTCAGGAAATATTGGCATCGTAGAAGCGTACGATGCAGTTACTTATCTTACCGAACAGGCTGGCGATGGTGTAAACATCATCTTTGGTACGGTTGATAATGATAATATGGGTGAGGAGATCAGTATCACGATTATCGCAACAGGACTTGAGAAAGCTGAGACAGCTGCGCCTGTAAGCAGATTTGCGGGAACCGCTGCTCCAAAGCTTGACAGTGTGAATACAACAGCTTCATTTAGTGAGACAAGAAAGACAACGACACCTACTTATGGTGGACAGGCACTTAGCAGTTCATCGATCAGACCTACATTCCTGTCAGAGGCTTCTTCCGCACAGACAGTAAAGCCGGTAGTTCCGAACACAACAAGAACAACGACACCGGTTGAACCACATGTCAGTGCACCGACACCAAAGCCGGCAAGACCTGCAGCACAGGCAAATGACAGTATCAGAATACCTGAGTTTTTAAAGAAAAGATAAATAGCAGAAATGCAATCAGATATGTACGAATGCCATGGCGTAATAGCCATGGCATTTGTATATACCAACGGAAGGAGGTAGCAGTTTTATGAAATTTCTTGCAACAGGGAATGAGATGCAGGAGATTGATCGTAACTCGATCGATCAGATCGGAATTCCGGGAATCGTATTAATGGAGCGAGCGGCTATGGCTGTAGCAGGAGAAATTGAAAATAGATTTCCGATTGATCAGAGAAGCGGACAATGTGTAGAAACCATGGCAGATATTAAGGTTCTGATTATTGTTGAAAAGGGAAATAATGGCGGCGATGGATTGGCAGTAGCGCGGATCTTGTCAGAAAAGGGTTATCAGACGGATGTATATTGCATAGGGCAGATCCGGAAAGCAACGGAGAGCTTTGCTGTTCAGCAGAATATTTTAGAGCAGCTCGGTATAAAGCTTCTTGATGAATATCCTGATCAGAAGTATGATATTATCGTTGATGCGATATTTGGTGTAGGATTAAAACGGGATATCAGGGGTATTCATCAAAAAATTATTGAGAAGATCAATGATACTCCGGCATATGTTGTATCGATAGATATTCCATCCGGGGTGTCGGCAACTACCGGGCAGGTGATGAATGTTGCAGTAAAGGCGGATCTTACAGTAACAATGGGGTTAATGAAGGTCGGAATGGTACTTTATCCGGGATGTGCTTGTTGCGGAGAAATCCTTGTAAAAGATATAGGATTTCCGGGAAAAGCAGTCGATATAGTAATGCCGGAAATATATACATACGAAGAAAAAGACTTGATGCGTCTTCCAAAAAGAGCAGAAGACGGAAATAAAGGTACATTTGGGAAAGTAGCAGTTATAGCCGGTAGTCAGGAGATATCGGGAGCAGCCTGTCTTGCGGCATCGGCAGCCTATCGGGTTGGAAGTGGTATGGTAAAGGTATATACCCATAAGGATAACAGAGTGATCGTAGGCGGATATCTACCGGAAGCATTGATGAAGACATATCAGGATGAGAAAACGGCTGTCCTCTGTGCAGAGGATGCATGTGCATGGGCAGATGTTATACTGATCGGACCGGGTATCGGAACCGGAAAAGAAGCGGAATGTATGCTTAAGACAGTGTTGGAGGAGTTCAAAGGAACGATCGTTGTTGATGCCGATGGCCTTAATCTTTTATCAGCTCATAAAGATTTGCTTACGGCAGGAGAGATAAGCAGACAGACGGGAAATATATCACTTGTTATTACACCACATATAAAGGAAATGTCCAGACTGACAGGAAAGACAGTGGCTGAATTAAAAGAAGCACCGGTTCGTGAGTGCAGGACATTTGCGGAAGCAGAAACACTTGTGTGTGTATTAAAAGATGCAAGAACCTGTGTCAGTGCAGGAGGTGTGCATACTTACATGAACACTTCGGGTAATGATGGCATGGCAACAGCAGGATCAGGTGATGTCCTTGCAGGAATGATCGCAGGGCTATCCGCCGGTGGAATATCTCCGGCAGAGGCAGCAAGACTTGGGGTGTATATACACGGACTGGCAGGGGATCGTGCAAAGAAACGGTATGGAAAGGCGGCTATGACCGCCGGCAGTCTGATCGATGAGATCGGTCCGGTCATGAGTTCTTATGTATAAAATATAATAGGCAGAGGCGCAGACAAATGAATAAATATAGAAGAATAGAAGCAGATATCAATCTGGATAATATCAGAGAAAATATAAAAATGATGAAGGCATGTGTGCCGGAGAGTATGAAGATGCTTGCCGTGATCAAAGCAGATGCCTATGGCCACGGAGCAGTAGAGGTTTCAAGAGCCCTTTCTGATCTGGCAGACTTTTATGCCATTGCCTGTATTGATGAGGCGGTAGAGCTTCGTCATGCAGGATGTGAGAACCATTGTTGATACTTGGATATACAGACCCATCAGAGTATGATGAACTGATCACATACGATGTAAGACCTGCTATGTATGATAAAGCTGAATGTGCCATTCTCTCAGATGATGCGGTAAAGAAAGGAACAAAAGCAAAGATCCATATCAAGATGGATACCGGTATGAGCCGGATCGGCTTTCAGTGTGATGATGCAGGTATCAATGATATCGTGGAGATCGCGCATATGCCGGGAATTGAGGTCGAGGGAATATTTACACATTATTCAAAGGCGGACGAATACGATAAAACAGCTGCAAATGGACAGCTTGCGTTATTCCGGTCTGTGATCGGCAGATTAAAAGAACGGGGTATATCGATTCCTGTAAAGCATATATCAAACAGCGCAGGAATCATGGAGATGGATAATGAAGGCTTTGATATGGTAAGATCCGGTATCGTAACATACGGACTATATCCATCGGATGAAGTCGATCATTCGATCGCGGCACTTAAGCCGGCAATGGAACTACTTGCCAAGGTAGTTCATGTGAAGGATGTGAAAGCAGGAACAGGTATCGGCTATGGATGGACATTTGTCGCACCGCATGATATGAGAATAGCAACCGTGTCTGCCGGTTATGCTGACGGATATCCAAGAGCACAGTCCAATATCGGACGTGTGATCATTCATGGTAAGTATGCACCAATTACCGGACGTGTCTGTATGGATCAGTTTATGATCGATGTAAGTGATATACCGGAGACGGCAGTCGGTGATACAGTTGTTCTGATCGGAAAATGCGGAGATAAAGAGATCACGGTGGAAGAAGTTGCGGAACCGGCAAACAGCTTCAACTATGAACTGATCTGTAATATCGGAAGACGTGTACCAAGAGTCTATATTAGGGATGGAAAAGAAGTCAGGGAAGTGAATTATCTACGCCGGAACTGAATATCATAGAATAGAATTGGAAATACTTTTCACAACAGAAGATATTAATAAATAAATGGAGTGAAAAGAATTGGTAATCAGAAGAGGCGATATATTTTATGCTGATTTACGACCTGTCGTTGGTTCGGAACAGGGAGGAGTCAGACCGGTACTTATCATACAGAATGAAGCGGGAAATAAACACAGTTCTACGGTGATTTGTGCAGCGATCACCAGCAAGATGAACAAGGCGAAGCTGCCTACACATGTTGAGATTGATTCCAGTCGGTATGATCTGGCAAAGGATTCGGTTGTGTTGTTGGAACAGGTGCGTACGATCGATAAACAGAGATTAAAAGAAAAAGTATGCCATATGGGAGATGACATTCTGAAAAAGGTAGATATTGCATTAAAGATCAGTCTGGATCTGTATTGATCTTTGTGGCATGGTAATTACAGACATTGTATAATCATACAGTTATACAGATTTCCATATGAATACGGATTATGCAGATTCTCATATGAAAAAATTGACGAATGTTGGAATTAATGATATATTTCCATTATATTTGCATTCGTATGGGATTAAGAATGAATGCAGAATGAAACGAACAGGAGAGGTGATTTGTAGACAGAGACTGTCTGGTATATGAAATTATTTAATAACAGAAAAGCTGATGAAGAAAAAGTTGAGGAAGAGATTATTTCCATGGTCAATGAGGGAAATGAACAGGGACTCATTCATGATGACGAAGTAGAGATGATCACAAATATTTTTGAATTCAGTGAGAAAGAAGTCCGGGATGTTATGACTCCGCGTTCCGATGTAGTTGGAATCGACAAACATACCACAATGGATGAAACGATCAAGATCATGCTGGAGAATAATTATTCCAGATATCCGGTGTTTGATGATGATCTGGACAATATAGTCGGAATCCTTTATTTTAAAGATTTTGTAAAAGCGTATCTGCAGGATAAGAACCAGACGATCGAACAGATCATGGTTGAGCCGACATTTGTGCATCCGACTAAGAATATATCGGAATTATTCAAACGGATGCAGAAAGAGAAAATCCATATGGTTATTGTGGTGGATGAGTATGGTCAGACAGAAGGCATCATAGCGATGGAAGATATTCTGGAAGAAATTGTCGGCAATATTTTTGATGAATACGACGATGATGACGATGATATTGCACTTGCGGGTCATGGATATATCGTGGGCGGCAGAGCAGAACTGGATGAATTGTCGGAACATCTGGGAATTGAGTTTCCAGATGAGGATTTTCAGACACTGAACGGGTTTATGCTGTATGAACTGGGAAGGCTCCCTTATGAGAACGAAAAAATAGATATTACATATAAGGGATATAATTTTGAGACCATTGGGATCAAGGATAAGATGATCGATAAGGTGCGGATAACCAAGGTTGAAAATGAAAATCAGGTATGATATTATGAACCAGTTGGGCTTATAAAGCTTCAAAAAAGAAACCGATATCCGAAAATGGATATTCAAAAGATAGAATTACAGAGTTAAGGAGTAAAAAAATGTCAGGACATTCAAAATTTGCAAATATTAAACATAAGAAAGAAAAGAACGATGCTGCAAAGGGTAAGATCTTTACCATTATCGGTAAGGAAATTGCAATCGCTGTAAAAGAAGGTGGTGCAAACCCTGATAACAACAGTAAGCTTCGTGATGTAATCGCAAAGGCAAAGGCAAACAATATGCCAAACGATACGATCAAGCGTGGTATCGACAGAGCAGCAGGTGATGCAAACTCAGTAAATTATGTTGCTAATACATACGAAGGATATGGTCCGAACGGTACAGCGATCATCGTTGATACTCTTACAGATAATAAGAACAGAACGGCTGCAAATGTAAGAAATGCATTTACAAAGGGCGGCGGAAACGTAGGAACGACCGGTTGTGTATCTTATATGTTTGATAATAAAGGACAGATCATTATCGATAAAGAAGAATGTGATATGGATGCAGATGATCTTATGATGATGGCACTGGATGCCGGAGCTGAGGATTTCAGTGAAGAGGAAGACAGCTTTGAGATCATCACATCACCGGATGATTTCTCAGCAGTCAGAGAGGCTCTTGAAAAAGAGGGAATCAAGATGGCAGAAGCAGAGCTTACCATGATCCCACAGAACTATGTAGATCTGACAGATCCTGAGGTTGTAAAGAAGTTTACAAGAATTCTGGATCTCTTAGATGAAGATGATGATGTACAGGCCGTATATCACAATGCAAATCTTCCGGATGAGGAATAATTATATCGTTCATGCCATTTGTGCATGAAAGAATTTCCACAGAATCCACATGCAATTTTATGTAAGGGGGTGTGGAGATTCTACCATATATGTATGCCAGGCAGGCAGCAGGACGGCAGAAAGCCGTTTGGCAGCACGCCTGGCATATGGTATGTTAAAAACAAATGCAGAGAGCATATATACATTTTACAACAAGAGTAGGAGCGTAGAATGAAGGGAATATTAAGATATTTACGGGACTATAAAAAAGAATCGGTTCTGGCACCATTATTTAAAATGCTGGAAGCCTGTTTCGAACTGCTGATCCCGATCGTAATGGCACATATTATTGATACCGGTATTAAGAATCAGGACATGGGATATGTTCTTCGGATGTGTCTCGTTATGATCGCACTTGGTATCATCGGCCTGAGCTGTTCTCTGACAGCACAGTATTTTTCCGCAAAAGCAGCAACCGGATTCGGAACGGCACTTCGAAGTGATCTGTTCCGTCATATCACAAGTCTTTCTTATAATGAGATTGATACGATCGGAACATCGACACTGCTTACTCGAATGACCAGTGATATCAACCAGATCCAGACAGGTGTCAATCTGGTGCTCCGTTTGTTCCTACGTTCTCCGTTTATCGTATTCGGTGCGATGATCATGTCATTTACGATCGATGTCAAATCAGCCATGACCTTTGTGGTTACAATACCGGCATTGTCGATCGTTGTATTCGGAATTATGCTTGTCAGCATTCCATTGTTTAAGAAGGTACAGGCAAGACTGGATAAGGTCATGCTTCTGACCCGAGAGAATCTGGAAGGTGCCCGTGTGATCCGGGCATTTAACAGACAGCAAAAAGAGGTTGATGAATTCGATAAGTCAACCGATGATCTGATGGATATTCAGTTGTATGTCGGAAGAATCTCGGCATTCTTAAATCCTGTCACATATGTGATCATCAATCTTGCAACTGTTGCGATCATCTGGATTGCAGCTGGACAGACCGATATCGGTATCCTGTCACAAGGTAAGGTTGTTGCACTGATCAACTACATGTCACAGATCTTAGTTGAGCTTGTAAAGCTTGCCAATCTGATCATAACATCACAAAGTCGATCGCATGTGCAAAGAGAATCAATGTTGTGTTTGATACGAAGCCATCGATCACAGAGGTTGCAGAAGGTTCTGCTTTATCAGAAGCACAGAAGGCAGCCGGACAGGATGTTCCTAAGGTGGTATTTGACAACGTAGCCTTACGGTATGGTAAAGCATCGGAAGATTCACTGACCGGTATATCCTTTACGGCAAAAGCGGGAGAAACGATCGGTATTATCGGTGGTACGGGTTCCGGTAAGAGTTCTCTGGTCAACCTGATCCCGAGATTCTAGATGCCACCGGTGGTGCGGTTAAGATCGATGGTGTGGATGTAAAGGACTATGATCTCCGTTCCCTTCGAATGAAGGTAGGTGTAGTTCCGCAGAAGGCAGTTCTGTTCCAGGGCACGATCGCCGAGAATATCCGCTGGGGTAAAAATGACGCAACGGAAGAAGAGATCAATGAGGCACTTACGATCGCACAGGCAAAAGAATTCGTTGATCAGAAAACAGATGGCATGAACTTTAAGATTACACAGGGTGGCAAGAACTTATCCGGTGGGCAGAAGCAGCGTCTTACGATCGCAAGAGCAGTTGTAAGAAAGCCTGAGATCCTGATCATGGATGACAGTGCGTCGGCACTTGACTTTGCAACAGACGCAGCTCTTCGGCGTGCGATCAAAGAGCAGACAAAGGGTATGACCGTATTTATCGTTTCCCAACGAGCATCGACGATCATGGGAGCCGATCAGATCATTGTATTAGATGATGGACAGGTTGCAGGTATCGGAACCCACGAAGAATTGTTACAGTCCTGTGAGGTATATCAGGAGATATGTCAGTCACAGTTATCGGCAAATGAAGTATCCGGTAAAAAGACTTCTGCCGGAAATGCAATGGCATAGGAAGGAGGAAGCGACGATGAGTAAAAAAGAAAAAAGTACGTCTGTCAATAAGAAAACACTTGGCAGAATATTAAAGTATATCAAACGATACAGTTTCTTAGTTGTCCTTTCCCTGATCTGTGCAGCGATATCCGTTGTTCTGACCTTATATGCACCGATCATTACCGGACATATGGTAGATAAGATCGTCGGAAAAGGAGCCGTTGATTTCGGAGCATTAAAGACACTGGCAATCCGTTTTGTGATCGTAGTTGCGGTTACGGCAGTCTGCCAGTGGATCATGAATATATTGAATAATAAAGTTACCTATCATGTTGTAAATGATGTCCGTACATCTGCATATAAGAAGTTAGAACAGCTTCCGTTATCCTATGTGGATTCTCACACCCATGGTGATATCGTAAGCCGTGTGATCGCAGATGTAGACCAGTTTTCAGATGGTCTGCTGATGGGCTTTACACAGTTATTTACCGGTGTTATGACTATCGTTGGAACGCTTTGTTTCATGTTATCGATTAACGCTGTGATCACGGTTGCGGTTGTTGTGATCACTCCGGTTTCTCTGTTTGTTGCGGCATTTATCGCAAAGAAAACCTACCATATGTTCAGAAAGCAGGCAGAGATCAAGGGTGAGATGACATCACTTGTTAATGAGATGGTAGAAAACCAGAAGGTTGTAACAGCCTTTTCCATGGAAGAAAATGTAAATGACAGCTTTAACGAAGTAAATAAGAGATTGAATAAGGCCGGACTGGATGCGACCTTCTTCTCATCCATTACCAATCCGTGTACCCGTTTTGTAAACAGCTTAGTATATACCGGCGTTGGCATCATCGGTGCGGTCATGGCGATCAAGGGAAGAATATCCGTTGGTCAGCTTACCAGCTTTTTAAGCTATGCAAACCAGTATACAAAGCCATTTATGAGATCTCAGGCGTCGTAACGGAGCTTCAGAATGCACTTGCATCCGCAGCCAGAGTATTTGAGCTGATCGATGAAGAACCGGAGATCGCGGAGCCTGCGGATGCCTATGTGATCGAGAAAGCAGATGGACAGGTGGATCTGTCTCATGTGGATTTCTCTTATAATAAAGATGTAGAACTGATCAAGAATCTGAATCTGAAGGTTGAATCGGGTAAGCGTGTAGCGATCGTCGGACCGACCGGATGTGGTAAGAGTACCGTTATCAATCTTTTAATGCGGTTCTATGATGTAGATGCCGGAGCCATTTCTGTAGATGGCCATGATATCCGTCAGGTAACGAGAGAGAGCCTTCGTGATAACTATGGTATGGTTCTTCAGGAGACCTGGTTAAGACCGGAACGATCAAGGAGAATATCGCATACGGAAGACCGGATGCGACGGATGAGGAGATTATAGAAGCAGCAAAACAGTCCCACGCACACAGCTTTATCAAGCGTTTGCCGGAGGGGTATGATACCATGATATCAGAGGATGGCGGCGGACTGTCACAGGGACAGAAACAGCTCTTATGTATTACCAGAGTTATGCTTGATCTGCCACCGATGCTGATCCTTGATGAAGCAACATCATCGATCGATACAAGAACCGAGATCCGGATCCAGCGTGCATTTGCGAAGATGATGAAGGGAAGAACGAGCTTTGTCGTAGCGCATCGTTTGTCAACGATCAAAGAATCTGATATTATACTGGTTATGAAGGATGGACATATCATAGAGCAGGGTAATCATGAATCACTTTTAACACAGAAAGGATTCTATTACACCCTTTACAATTCACAGTTTGCACATTAGTAGGAACTAAAAATTTGTATTTATATAAAGGAGACAGGAAGATGAAAGTTAGTGAAAGCGGATATACAAAAGACGAATTACTTGACATAGTAGACAAATACCTCGCCGAGCAGTCCAGAAGATGGAATTTTATTGAAGAAAAGGGAGACGGCATGTATGTGTACGATGAGGAAGGAAATGAATATCTTGACTTCTTCGGCGGCATCGCAGTAAACAGTACCGGTAACTGTAATAAGAAAGTTGCGGCAGCGATCGCAGACCAGTGCCAGAATGTGATCCATGCATCCAATTACGCATATACACTTCCTATGATCCTGCTTGCAAAGAAGATTTGTGAGACGATCGGTATGGAGAAGGTTCTGTTCCAGAATTCAGGAACAGAGACAAATGAAGCAATGATCAAGATGGCAAGAAAATACGGAACCGATCATTACGGACCGGAGCATTATCATATCGTTACAGCCATTAACAGCTTCCATGGCAGAACCTATGGAGCGTTATCAGCAACCGGACAGCCGGACAATGCATGTCAGATCGGTTTCAAGCCGATGCTTCCGGGCTTCACATATGCAGAGTTCAATAATCTTGAGGATTTCAAGAGCAAATGTACCAAAGACACAGTTGCAATCATGGTAGAGCCTGTTCAGGGCGAGGGTGGTGTATATCCGGCAACGGAGGAATTCTTAAAAGGACTTCGTGCTTACTGTGACGAGACCGGTATCCTGTTGTTATTCGATGAGGTACAGACCGGATGGGGCAGATGCGGAGATACGATGGCATTTATGACCTATGGAGTGAAGCCTGATATGGTATCTATGGCAAAAGCAATCGGCGGCGGTATGCCGATCGGCGCACTTTGTACATCAGCAGAGCTTGCAAGTGCATTTACACCGGGGGCACACGGTTCTACTTATGCAGCCAATCCTGTATGCTGTGCAGCCGCACTTGCAGAGATCGATGAGATCTTAGACAATCATCTTGCAGAGAATGCAAAAGAGACAGGAGCTTATTTTGCAGAACAGCTTTATTCCCTTCCGTATGTGAAGGAAGTACGCGGCGCGGACTTCTGGTTGGTGTTGAATTCACCAAACCGATCGCAAACGAAGTAAAGCATCTGGCTGTTGAGAACAGATGTTGATCACAGCGGTAAGACCAAATGTGATCCGTATGGCACCGCCACTGATCGTAACAAAGGAACAGTGCGATAAGGCTGTTCAGATCCTGATCAAATGTGTGTCAAAGGCAGCAGAAGAAGCAGATGCATAAGGAGGTAACAGAAGATGGGAAGAACCATAGAAGAAATGGAAGATGTAACACTTCTTGGCAATAAGAATGTAAAATACAGCATGGACTATGCACCGGAGATGTTACAGACCTTTATCAATAAACATCAGGACAATGATTATTTTGTCAAGTTCAATTGTCCGGAATTCACCAGCTTATGCCCGATCACGGGACAGCCGGATTTTGCAACCGTATATATATCCTATGTTCCGGATGTGAAGATGGTAGAGAGCAAGTCTTTAAAATTATATTTGTTCAGTTTCAGAAATCACGGAGATTTCCATGAGGACTGCATGAACATTATCATGAAGGATCTGATCAAATTGATGGATCCGAAATATATTGAAGTCTGGGGCAAATTCACTCCGAGAGGCGGTATCTCGATCGATCCATATTGTAATTACGGAAGACCGGGAACAAAATGGGAAGAAGTTGCATGGAACAGAATGTCAAATCATGACCTGTATCCGGAAAAGATAGATAACAGATAGGCGGAATGTCAGATGAATTACAGGGAAACAGTTGAGTATATCCTAAGCATTCCACTGTTCGCACAGAAGATTGGCACAGAGAATCTTGCCAGTCTTCTTGAACGTTTAGGGAATCCGCAGGATAAGAGCAAAGTGATCCATATAGCAGGAACAAACGGTAAGGGATCAACGGCAAAGGCGCTTGCTACGATACTGATGCATGCAGGCTTTCATGTAGGATTGTTTACATCACCGCATCTTGTCTCGATCAATGAGCGGATCCGATATGATGATGAAATGATATCGGATGAAGATTTTACATGGGCGTTTGAGCAGGTGCGGAAGAAGTTCATCGTTCATCCGTCTTTCTTTGAAGTGATGTTTGCGATGGCGGCTGTTTATTATGAGAAGAAGCAGCCGGATTATGTGATTTATGAGACCGGAATGGGTGGCAGGCTGGATGCAACTAATGTCGTAAGACCGGAGCTTTGCATCATCACATCGGTAGGACTTGATCATATGGAATATCTTGGAGATACGATCGCTAAGATCGCAGGAGAGAAAGCAGGGATCATCAAACCGTCAGTTCCGGTCGTATATTTCAAGCGGGATGCGGTTTCGTCTGGAATCATAGAGACTCGTGCAAAAGAATTGGATTCTGCCGTAACAGCGGTCGAAAAATCAAACTATATAATAAATGAAATAGATGATAAAACCATTGATTTTTCATTTCATAATCGGTATTATAATTATGACCATTTGAGGATACCGAAAACGTCTCTTTATCAGGTCGAAAATACCTGCCTTGCAGTTGCATCCTTTGATATCCTGATGCAGATCAGGGATATGGAATACGAGAAAAATGCAGGTGCTGATGTCAGGATAGAGCAGGCAGTCAGAAGCGGATTGCTTGATTTTTCATGGGAAGGCAGGATGGAGGAGATTGCACCTGATCTGTTTGTAGATGGTGCGCATAATCCGGAAGCGGTCGAATGTTATTGCAGAACACTTCGGACGCTTTATACGAAGAAAAAGAAGATCCTGGTCTTTGCAGCAGTAAAGGACAAGGATTATGATACGATGATACGGGATCTGACAGAAGAACTTTCATTTGAGAAGATCATAGTTACGAGTGTGGATAATAAACGGAAAGCACCTGTTGCATTGATCGCTGACAGATTTCGAAAATACACAGGACATGCGGTGGAGGCATATGAGAATATTGCAGAAGCAATGAATGCCGCTATCCGTTATAAAGAACAGATTACAGATTCAGCAGTCTATTGTGTGGGTTCTCTTTATCTGGTTGGTGAAGTTAAACGATGGCTTTCAGGGATAAAAGAGCAATCTGCAAATATGGAGGAATATCATGATAAACTTTGATGAAGAAGTAAAAAAATTCAGACCGACTCTAGAAGTAGATCAGGCAGAAGATGCCATTTATAATAATGATCTGAAGGATATCTCGGATATTATGCAGGAGATGCTTCGTGTAGCAAAGGAAACGGAGAAATAAGATGGCAGATGTACTGAATTGTAAGCATTGTGGCGGTAAGATCCTTGTTACCGGATATTGCAGCCAGTGCGGATTAAAGAGTGAGTTTGTAAATAAAGCACTGAACACATCCAAATATTATTATAATATCGGTCTGGATAAAGCCAGAGTCCGTGATATGAGCGGTGCAGAGGAAGCATTAAAGATCTCTCTTAAATATGATAAAATGAACATTGATGCCAGAAATCTTCTGGGACTTGTATATTATGAAACCGGTGAAGTTGTTCTGGCATTAAGCCACTGGGTCATCAGTGTGATTATTTCAGCGGACGTAATGTTGCAAAACGCTACATCAAAGAAGTAAAGGGAAATCCCCATAAGCTTGAGACGACGAATAATGCGGCGAGAAAATACAATCAGGCAGTAAACTATGCCAGACAGGGCAGTAAGGATCTTGCCTTTATCCAGCTTAGAAAAGTCTTGTCGGATAATCCGAAGTTTGTAAACGGATATTTGTTGATGGCACTTCTTCTGATCGATGATAACAAATATGATAAGGCAAGAAAAGCATTAAAACGTGTTATCAAGATCGACAGAACGAACCCGTTGGCTGTCCGTTATTTTAACGAGATGGGACATACGGATGAGGAGATCATGAGTTTTCGTGATTATCCGGATGATGATTATGACGCAGATCTTTTATTTGTGGAAGACCAGCCACGGGCATATGTAGATACTGACTCGGTTGATTATGAAGGAAAACCGGTTCCGGTTGGCAGATATAAGGATATTAATTTTTACAAATATTCACTTGCATATGTATTTGCGGGACTTCTGCTCGGACTGGCGGTTATGTGGTTCCTTGTAATGCCACAACATAGCAAGAATGCGGATAACGAGAGTCGGGATGTGAAGATCGCTTACAGTGAAGATCTGGCAGATAAAAATACCAAGATTTCGTCATTGCAGGATCAGCTTGATACGCTTACGACAAAGAATGATACATTGACAAAACAGGTGTCGGAGTATGAGAAGAAAAGTAAGGCAGAGTTAGCAGATTCAGATAAAGTATCTATGCAGCTGGCACTCAAATATTATAACGATACACAGTATGATAAAGCTATGACAGAGTTTGATAAAGTATTGGAGACCAGCCCGGATTATGATGTTGCGTTATATTACAAAGCACTTTGTTACCTTGGTACAGAGGATGAAGATAAAGCAAAGACGGCATTTGAAACCTTCCTTGATAAATGTCCGGATTCTATCTACTATACAGTTGCAGTTTCATTATCCGGCGTTAAGACAAGTGAAGATGCGGGAGACGGGGAAAGCACTGTTGATACTACTACCGAGGGAACCACTCAAGAGGAAGGAACAACGCAAGAGACGGGAACCACAGAGCCCGGACCGGATCCTTTGAATGAGTAATAGATGTGTAAAAAAATAAATATTATAAAATACAAAAGACAAATAGGAGATAGACACGCCTGTTTGTCTTTTTTTGTGGAATTAATCATGCGATATCAGACAGTAATATATATACAAAAATACATGTATGAAAAAAGGAGGGAAATATGAATAATTATGAAAAGATTGGGGATACTATACTGATCGAACTTCCTGAGGAAGTAGACGATTATCGTGCAGCCGGATTGGTAGAAGAAACGGAAGATGCTTTTTCTGATTCCAGGGTTCGTTATGTGGTCTTTGACTTTAAGCACACAAATATGATGGACAGCTCCGGAATTGGATTTATAACCAGGCGGTTTCGTAATGTCTATGACCGAGGCGGACAGGCATTTGTCATAAACAGTAATGACAGAATGGACGGCTGCTTACGATGTCCGGAATATTTAAGATCGTAACAAAAGCAGGAAATTTTGAGGAAGCGTATCGGACTGTACATACCTCATAGAAGAAAAGGAGAAGACGGAAATGGACAGAAATGAAATGAAAATAGAATTTGGAAGTGATCCAAGAAATGAGAGCTTTGCAAGAGTTGTTGTTGCATCATTTATGACAAGAACAAATCCGACATTAGAAGAAGTGGCAGATGTAAAAACAGCGGTATCAGAGGCTGTTACGAATTCGATCATCCATGGATATAAAGGAGAAGATGGTGTGATCGAAATTGTATCCCGTATTGCAAACAGAATCCTGTACATAGAGATCACAGATCATGGATGCGGAATCGAAGATGTTGATAAAGCTATGGAACCGATGTATACAACCGGAACAGATGGAAGATCAGGAATGGGATTTTCATTTATGGAAGCGTTTATGGATGAACTGACGGTGGAATCGGAGCCGGGAGTCGGAACAGTAGTAAAGATGACGAAAAAAATAGGGACAGGATGTGCGATGTAAATGGAAAATAATCTGGATCTTCTTTTACAGGCGAAAAATGGGGATGACCATGCAAAAGAGAAACTGATTGAACAGAATCTTGGGCTTGTATGGAGTGTAGCAAGAAGATTTACAGGACGAGGATATGACATCGAGGATTTGTTTCAGATCGGATGTATAGGACTGATCAAATGTATTGACAAGTTCAGCTTTGAGTATGATGTAAAATTTTCCACATATGCAGTACCGCTGATTCAGGGAGAAATCAGACGTTTTCTACGGGATTCCGGTGCGATCAAGGTGAGCAGAAGCCTGAAAGAAATGAATATGAAGGTAGAACAGTACAGACAGAAGATAAAGAAAGAAAAAGGTTATGAACCGGAGATTACGGAGATAGCTGCTGCGCTGTCCTTTGATGCCGGAGATATTGTAATGGCGATGGAAGCGTCGATGGAGATTGAATCTTTAGATACGCCCGGAGTCCTATCAAAGACTGAGGAATACAGTCAGGATATTGTGGATCATATTACGCTGTCACAGCTGTTGGAAG
>ERZ791624.486-NODE-486-length-27119-cov-4.300067_pt1 | contig 27119 bp, 27 predicted proteins | sample MGYA00510058_ERZ791624 | MGnify/ENA primary metagenome ERZ791624 (study PRJEB30046, sample SAMN00715158) | human gut metagenome | study: EMG produced TPA metagenomics assembly of the A metagenome-wide association study of gut microbiota in type 2...
GCGTGATCCTCAACGGAACCGTCAAAACCGGAACCCGCTACGGATACAAGTACGGTTACACCTACGGCTACCACGCCAAATCAAATTACGAAAACTAAAACATTATAGATATGAAAATTGCAGTTGCAGGAACAGGCTATGTTGGTTTAAGTATTGCTACATTGCTTGCACAGCACAATCAGGTAACAGCAGTTGATGTTATTGCTGAAAAGGTTGAATTGATAAATAATCGAAAGTCTCCAATCCAAGATGACTATATTGAAAAGTATCTTGCAGAAAAGGATCTCAATTTAACAGCAACTCTTGATGGAGAAAGTGCTTACCGAGATGCTGATTTTGTGGTTATTGCCGCACCTACTAATTATGATGCTGTGAAAAACTATTTTGACACATCTCATGTAGAAGAAGTTATAGAATTGGTATTGAAGGTAAATCCAAATGCTATTATGGTAATTAAAAGTACTATACCAGTAGGTTATACAGAAAGCGTCAGGAAAAAATTCAATACAGAAAATATAATTTTCTCTCCTGAATTTTTGCGTGAAAGTAAGGCTCTTTATGATAATTTATATCCAAGCAGAATAATAGTTGGCAGACCTGAGGGTGATGCTCGTTTGGAAATGGCTGCCAATACATTTGCCAGACTATTGCAAGAAGGAGCAATTAAGGAGAATGTTGACACTCTTTTTATGGGACTGACAGAGGCAGAAGCCGTGAAACTTTTTGCGAATACATATCTTGCATTGCGAGTAAGTTATTTCAATGAGTTGGATACATACGCTGAAATGAAAGGTCTTGATACCCAGTCAATCATTAATGGTGTTAGTCTTGACCCTCGCATTGGTTCTCATTATAATAATCCAAGTTTTGGTTATGGTGGTTATTGCTTGCCAAAAGATACAAAACAGTTGCTTGCTAATTACCAAGACGTTCCGCAAAATATGATGTCTGCTATTGTAGAAAGTAACAGAACTCGAAAGGATTTTATAGCAGATAGAGTTTTGAAAAAAGCCGGTTATTATGATTACTATAATAGAGGCGATTACTCGCCAAATGAAGAAAAGTTATGCGTTGTTGGTGTTTTCCGATTGACAATGAAATCTAATAGCGATAATTTCCGTCAGTCTTCAATTCAAGGTGTTATGAAGCGTATTAAGGCGAAAGGAGCGGAAGTTATCATTTATGAACCAACACTTCAGAACGGTTCAACATTCTTTGGCAGTAAGGTTGTAAATAATTTGGAAGAATTCAAATTAAAAAGTCAAGCAATTATAGCCAACCGCTATGATGCATGCCTTGATGATGTTAAAGAGAAAGTATATACAAGGGATATTTTCAGGAGAGATTAAAAATATGACAAAAACGGAATCTAACAAATCTGTTTCTGGTAATAAAAGAATATTCAAGAATACAATGTTTTTGTATTTGAGAATGTTTTTTGGTCTTATCGTCTCCCTATATACTTGCAGGGTTATTTTAGAAGTATTAGGTGTTGTTGATTATGGCATAAGTAGTGTTGTTGGGGGATTCGTGCTAATGTTTGGATTCTTGAACAATACTTTATCCTCAAGTTTGCAAAGGTTTTACAATTCAGAAGATATTAAAGAGAATGGTTTTCAAATAATTTACAATGTGGGTTTAGTTATACATATTGTAATAGCAGTAGTGCTTTTCATACTCTTGGAAACGTTTGGTTTGTGGTATGTTAATAATATAATGGTCGTTCCTGAAAATCGATTATTTGCAACTAACATAGTTTATCAGTCTTCTGTTTTGTCAATGGTTTTGATTTTGCTTCAAATTCCTTATTCTGGAGCAATAATGGCAAAAGAGCGAATGGATTATTTTGCGTGGGTTGGTATATTTGATGTGATTTCACGATTGTTATTCGTCTTCGTTTTGCCATATATGCCAATAGACAAATTGCTCTCTTATGCTGGTTTTTCGCTGTTAATTTCTATAATTAACTTCATCTTATATTTTGTATATTGCAGGCGTAATTTTAATGAAATTAAACTATACAGAGTAAGAGATAAGCATTATTACAAAGAAATTTTATCTTTTTCAGGATGGAATTTGCTCGGAACTTTTGCATGGATGCTTAAAGGACAAGGTCTTAATATGATGCTAAATGTTTTCTTTGGACCAGTTATAAATGCAGCCAGAGCAATAGCGTACCAAATAAATACTGCGATTTCGAATTTTTCTAATTATATGGTGACTGCTTTCAGACCTCAATTAGTAACATCTTATGCAGAAAACGACCATAAAAGGACACGTAAATTGATGTTTATCGAAAGTAAAGCATGTGTAATGCTTATCGCTTTATTGGTTATTCCTTGCATATTTGAAATAGACTTGGTTCTTCATTGGTGGTTAGGAGACAATGTGCCACAATATACTTCAATTTTTGCAATATTGATTTTAATAGACCAATTGATAAATACAATGAATATGCCTCTGACACAAGTTATTCATGCTGTTGGAAAAATGAAACAATACCAAATGGTAAGTTCTTCTATTAATTTAATAATGTTGCCGTTAGGTTGGTATTTGTTGCACATTGGATTAGAACCTGTTTATGTATATATTGGAATGATTGCTGTATCTGTCATTCATCAGATAGCCTGTATTATAGTTACAAATAAGATATTTTATTTCGGATTAAAAAATTATCTATGCAAAATTGTACTGCCAAGTTTTGAGTTGATATTCCTGTTAAGCTTTATTCCTTATTTTTTGTCAGAAGTGATGAGTGATTCTGCTTTTAGATTAGTATTGATAGTGATGTATGACATTTTGGCGGCTTTTTTTGCTGGTTATTATCTAATGCTAAACGCGAGTGAGAAAATATATGTAAGAAATGTTCTAATTAAGTTTTTGAAAATTAACAAATAGAGTATGAAAAGAAAAATATTGATAATGCATCCTGAACTTTGCGTGGGTGGTGCTGAAAAGGTTTTGCTCGATATGTTGGGAAACTTGGATAAAAACAAATATGATGTTTCTTTATTGCTGATAAATCCATCAGTATGGGATAATAAAATACCTGATTATGTTAAAACATCGTATATGTTTAGCAAAAATCCGCGAAAATTGAATTCCATATTAGCGAGAGTATATAAGTTCTTTATGATTTTTTTCCCTTGTGTAATTTGGAAGTTTTTTGGAGTAAAAGGCAAATTCGATATTGCGATTGCTTATCAAGAACCTATGATATGGTACTTGCCATGCACCAAGGCTTTTACGGTATCTTGGGTTCATACTGATTATTCTGCACTGCAGTGGTTTCCAGAAGTGAAACAGTTAAGAAACAAAGAGGGCTTCTTGGCTAAAAAAATTGAAAAAGCCAGATTAAGACTTATAAACAGTTTTGACAGAGTTGTATTTGTCGCTAAATCTGCAATTCCCGGGTATATACAAAAAACCAGTTACAATATTTCCAAAACGAGAGTGCTATATAATATCAACAACGAAGCTCTCATTAAAGAACTATCTAACGAGGAAATAGTAGAACCACAGTGGAGCAATTATGAAGGAGAACGGTTAGTTGTGGTCGGAAGGATTCATAGCCAAAAAGCAATGCATCGTTTAATACCTTTAATGTTAGAGATAAAAAAAAATAATATCTGTGCAAGATTGTTTGTCGTTGGAGATGGTCCTGACAGAGAACAATTAGACAAACTGATAAAAGAAAACGGTTTGGAGGATTCTATTATTATCTTAGGCTTTACAAATAACCCTTATAAGTATATAAGGCAAGCAAAGTTGCTAATCTGCTCATCTTTGTTTGAGGCATATTGTACAGCAACAAAAGAAAGTATCATCTTAGAGACACCGTTTGTAACTACTTTGTGCTCTGGTATGGAGGAGCAGATTGGAGGAACAAAAGCAGGCATTATTGTAGCGAATGAAGACAATTCCCTTTCTGATGCTGTGATTAAAGTATTAAAAGACGATGCTTTGTACTCTGCTATGAAAAAAGATATTAAGCAAAGACATCTAGATTTGTCTGATGAGAAAGCAATTGATAATATAGATTGCTTCTTGCAGGATTGTATAAGCGGCAGAGTGTAGAAATGGAAATCAGTAGTTATAATCAGTTGAAAGAAATAATAAGTTTTGAACGGAGACTTTATATTTCTCCGTCAAGAAAAAAACATATTATATATACATTTGAAAATCCCTTGAGTTATCGTATCTGGAAATGGCAAAAGACTTTGCGACTTTGTGAATATTTAAAAAACAAAAGGGGATTGCTCAGGAAGTTTGCATATCATTATTATAATCGCAGATTACTGTCTATTGGCTCTAAATTAAATATAGAAATATATCCCGGTTGTTTTGATAAAGGTCTGAAAATTTATCATACAGGAATTGTTGTTAATCCTAAGGCAAAAATTGGAAGAAATTGCCAACTCCACGGTCAAAATTGTATAGGTAATAATGGAATTATTGACTTATCTCCAATTATTGGTGACAACCTTGATTTGGGTTTTGGGGCAGTTGTTATAGGAGGAGTCAAACTTGGAAAAGGTGTTACGGTAGGAGCAGGTAGTGTTGTTTGCAAATCTTTTGTTGATAATTCTGTTATAGTTGGTGTTCCTGGAAAAATAAAATAGTATGATAGAAATTAGTATAATAGTTCCAGTATATAAGGTGGAAAAGTTCCTTGCCGAATGTATTGACAGCATATTGTATCAATCGTTTAAAGATTTTGAATTGTTACTGGTTGATGACGGTTCACCTGACAGAAGCGGAGAAATATGTGAGGAGTATGCCAAATCAGATTCCAGAATAAAAGTCTTGCATAAAAATAACGGAGGACAGGCTTCTGCTCGTAATTTCGGACTTGATAGTGCTTCCGGTAACTATGTTATTTTTGTTGATAGTGATGACATACTGGCAGACAATGCATTGGAAATTCTGCATAATGAAATAATAGAAAATGAAGCTGATATTGTTTTGGGGAAAATAATTCGATTTGCAGACGATACTGGTAGCATCCGTCTTTACACCAGACTTGATAAACGAAAAGCAATGAGTGGACAAGAGGCTTTGGAATTGCTTTTGGCTGGTTCTTTACTTAATATTACTTTATGTGGCAGTCTGTTTAAACGTGAAATTTGGGATAATCTTAGAATGCCAGATGGCTTTATTTGTGAGGATTGGTTCATTATGCCACACATATATCTTCAGAAAAATTTGTTAGTAGTTTTTACTCCAAATCTTGTATATATGTATCGTGAAAATGCCAAATCAACAATGTTTAGCTTATATAGGCGTGGAAATCCTCAAGTTATTGAAGTTGCAGAACATGTAATTCAAACAATCTATAATCGTGACCAATCCATATATTCTCGTACTCTTTGGAGTAATTTAAAGCGAGTATGGAAATATGTTGGGATAATTTATTCATGTAAGAGAGTTCAGGAAGAGGCTATGTTTTTAGAGCAGGTGAGGGATTTGTTAAAACATTATTGGTATGATTTAAAGAAATCAGGCCGTATGTCATTATTGGAGAAAATAGGAGTTTGGAGTTTCTGTTTCTTTCCTCAGTTATGCAGTTTGCTATATAAAATCAAATAATATAACTTTCAATATTATGAGTCTTATTTTACGGCTAAGGAATTTGCTTCGGATAAACTGGCTGAAGACAGTTTATATTAATATTTATTATTTTGGTATAAAGCAAGGATTTAAGATGCCTATATTTATTTACAGGCACACGGCTCTCTTATTAATGGGGGGGGGGGAAAGTAGTTATAAACGGTTCTGTTAAACGTGGAATGATTCGTATTGGCGAGCATTGCCTAAAAACTATAAGCAGGAAGTCAACTCCAAATGTATGGTTTTTAGGAGAAGGAACTATAATATTCAATGGTCCAGCGTATTTTTCTCAAGGAATAAAAATATGTGTTGATTTGGGAGGTATACTAGAAATAGGAAAAGGTGTTTCTTGTACAGGCAATTCAGAGATTATATGCAATGAAAAAATCATTATCGGTGATAATTCTCTTATTTCATGGAATGTTCTGATTATGGATACAGACGGTCATCAAATAGTCAGGGATAATGGGGATGTCAATATTTTCAGAAAACCTATCTATATTGGAGACAGAGTCTGGATAGGTTCTCGTGTTACGATTCTCAAGGGTAGTCATATTGCCGACAATTGTATAATTAGTTCTGGTAGTATAATTAATAGAAAATTTGAGGAAGCTAATATTGTAATTGGAAATCGGGCAAAGTCAGAGGTACTAACCAAAATTAATAGTTGGAAATAATATAATAAGTAATATATTTCAGAGGAAGCATGCGTTTTGATTATAGTTCACAATGAATTTAAAATTCTTGATTGCTTAATGCGTCAGTTGCAACACTTCGAAAATTTGATTTTTGTATATTTTGACAAAAAGGTTGCAATAGATGTCTAATCCTCTATTATATATACACTTAATATAGCGTGTCACCTATATGTATGGAGATATTTTGATTTAGCATAATCAAATAACTTTTTTTGCCAGAAAGTTTAAATGTAAGTATATGAACATTATTATATTTCGGCAGAAAGACTATTTAAGAATCATAATAAGTTCAATGAATATAAGTAAGTTTAAAGAAGTTTCAAGTGGCTTTTTTGTATTGCTGATTGCGTTTAGTTACAGTATATTTTTTATTAGCCAAACGGCATTGGGTTTAAAGGCGGGAGAGGGCTCTCTATTTCAGGTATATAGCGGATTGTTGGCTATTGTAGTATTTGTAATGTATTTGCTATCATTGAAAAGTATTCCAGGAAAAGCAAGTATGGCAGCATTATTATGTTGTTGTACAATTGTAGTGCTATATTATGCAACACAACTGCAGTACGGGTATTTAAACAAACGATACTTTGCATATTTTCTATCAACGGGTGTGAGATTTATTCCAGCCGTATTAATGGGAACAATAATGCTAAAAGATTCTAAGATTTTGGAAAAGATAGAATCAGCACTTTTGCCGTTTGTAATATTCTATACCTTAGCACTTGGGCAAGTCGTTTTTACTGCAAAGATAGGCGTTAATGTCGGCTCAACATTTAACACAGAGGGAGGTTTGTCCTATCAGTCAATTTCTTATTATTCAATTTTTGCGTTCGGATTTACGATGTATCTCATTTCTAATGGGATGCATTCGAATATAAAACGTAAATTTCTAATTGCACTGGCGATAACACAGGTAATTATGTGTATAATGTCTGGTGGAAGAGGTGCTTTTGTTCTCGGTGTGGTTTTTTGTGTTTATTTTGGATTAAAAGCAGGCTCCTTGAGAAATCTTGTAAAGTATTTAATTCTTGTATTATTTTTTATAATTATAATTCATATTGTTTTTGCAGATAATGCCGTTTTTCAACAGGGTTTTAATCGTATTTTTAATTTCTTTGGTGAAGAGAAAGCTATGGAAAACGATAACAGGTGGATTAGATGGGGGTTGGCATTTGATGCATTTTTAGATAGTCCTTTATGGGGTCATGGCTTAGGTTCTGTATTTTATGAGGTCGGTTTTTATTCGCATAACATATTTACAGATCTTCTATGTGAGGGAGGTATAATCTTTGAAGGATTATTTATCTTTATGCTAATAAGATTTTATAATATTTCGAAGCGTTTAATAAGAATTGATTCCCGATATGAAATACTTGTTATCATATTCTTATGCTCATTCATAATGCTTTGCTTTAGCGGATATTATCTGTCAGAGTCTGGTATGTGGATTGCAATGACTTATATACTTTTCTCAAAGAATAAAATACATAAATATGGATAAACTTAAATTATTATTTTCATTGGAATTTTATTTGGCAATATTTGATGTGTTGTTTAAGTATATTCCAATATACTTTTTTGTAGCATTGTTTCACAAAAAAAAACAGTGCTGGTTAATTTCTGAGCGTCCAACAGATGCGAGAGATAATGGATTTGTTTTATACAAGTGGATAAGGACAAATCATCCCGAAAAGAAAGTTGTCTATGCCATTAAGAAAACAGCAAAAGACTACGCAAATGTAAAAGACCTTGGTGAGGTGGTTGAGTACGGTTCTTTTTTGCATTGGTTTTATTATTTTGCATCTACGGTCTATTGTGGAACGTCATGGGGGATATGTGCCCCCAATAGCATAGCGTTTCTAATGATGCGCAATATCCTTCCTCCTAAAGGGAAAAGAGTGTTTTTGCAACACGGAATAATCAAAGATAATATGCCAGTTGGACATAAGAATAAACTAAAGGCAGACATATTTGTATGTGGGGCATATCCAGAATGGGAATATATAAGTCGCGAATTTGGCTATTCTCAAGGAGAAGTCAAGTATTTGGGTTTGACAAGGTTTGACAGATTGATAAATAATGCAAAAAAAAATCAGATACTTTTTATGCCAACCTGGAGGACTGATTTGGCAAATGTTTCAGATTTTGAATCAACAGATTATTATAAGACTATGATATCGTTGCTTAAATCAAAAGAACTGAATGATTTTTTAATTGAAACAGAAACTGAATTTGTTTATTTTATTCATCCTGCAATTAGAGATAAGAAAACTTATTTTACTAATTTAGGAAATAGCCATATAATAATCCTAAATAATGAAGACTTTGACATGCAGAAATTGATATGTTCTGCAAAATTGTTAGTTACAGACTTTTCTAGTATTTATTTTGATTTCGCTTATCAAGAAAAGCCAGTTATTTACTATCATTTTGATTACGAAAATTATCGTAATTATCATTATCAAGAAGGTTACTTCAGTTATGAGAATGATGGCTTTGGTCCTATCTACAAGAATGAGGGTGATTTGATAGAGGGAATTAAAGAAGTTGCCAAGAAAGATTGGGTTGTAGATGACGAATTTCATAGCCGAGCAACACGCTTTTTCCCAATAAGGGATAAAAACAACTGCCAGCGGCATTATGGCGAAATTTGCAAATTAGATAAATCAGACGAGTAGTTATGGAAAAAAGACTATGCTTAGTCTATAATTACGCGCAACATTATAGACAAGAAATATTTCAATTGCTTGATAAAGAACTTAACTGTGACTTCTATTTTGGAGATAAAATGGGAGATGTGAAGAAATTGGACTATAATTTGCTCAATAATTTTCAAGCAGAATTGGAAAATCATAGAATTGGCAAAAGTTTCTATTATCAAAAAGGTATAAATAAATGTTTAAGGAAAAATTATACTGATTATATTTTTCTTGGAGAAGTAAGATGCCTTTCCACTTGGTGGGCTTTGATTTACTGTAAGTTCTCAAAGAAAAATATTCATTTATGGACACATGGATGGTATGGTAAGGAGTCTTTTTTAGAGAAGACACTAAAAAAGGCTTTTTACAGTTTGGCTGATAATATTTTATTATATGGCGACTATGCCAAACAACTTATGATAAAAGAAGGGTTTAATTCTAAAAAATTACATGTTATATATAATTCTTTAGCATATGATAAACAAAAATCATTGCGTAACAATCTAAAAATAAAAGATATTTATGCTTCACACTTTAGAAATAATAATCCAAATTTGGTTTTTGTAGGTAGATTAACCAAAGTAAAGAAACTGGATTTCATTATTCGAGCAGTTGCTGATTTAAGGAAAAAAGGAGAAAATTATAATCTTACATTTGTAGGAACAGGGGAAGAAAAAGAAGTCTTGCTTAATTTGAGTAAGGAACTAAATGCAGAGGATGTCGTTTGGTTCTATGGTGCTTGCTATGATGAAGAAAAATTAGCAGAATTGCTCTATAATGCAGATTTGTGTGTATCGCCTGGAAATGTAGGTTTGACAGCAATGCATAGTATGGTTTATGGACTTCCTGTTCTGACACACAATAAATTTGAATGGCAAATGCCAGAGTTTGAAGCCATAATTGAGGGAAAAACAGGTTCTTTTTTTGAGTATGATAATCTAAAATCTCTTGAAACATCAATCTCAGGATTTTTTAAGAATGTAACAGATAGAGAAACTATACGAAAGAATTGTTTTGCTGTTATCGATAGTAAATTTAATCCTCATATACAATTAAATGTTATAAGAAATGTCCTTGAAATCTGATCTGTTCGACCAATTGCGTTGGTTCAAACGTAAATTCTACATTAAATGGTATGGATTTAGAAATGTCCACCCGAGGTTTATGGCTACATCTCGTTTGAAAAGAGTATCGAAAGATATATCAGCAGGAGCCTATTCTTATATAGGACCAAACAGTATAATTTATCCTAGAGTTTCAATAGGTAACTATACAATGATAGCCAATGATGTTTGCATTTTAGGAGGAGATCATAACTTCCGTCACTCTGGCATTCCAATGGTTTTTGCTGGTAGAGATAAATTACTTGATACCAAAATAGGAAGTGATGTTTGGATAGGGGCAAAATCCATAATTATAACTGGGGTAAAAATTGGTAATGGAGCAATTGTTGCAGCTGGGTCAGTAGTTACTAAAGATGTTGAGCCTTATGCAATAGTTGCAGGAGTACCAGCCAAATTAGTTAAATTCCGTTTTACTGCAGAAGAAATTAGAGAGCACGAGCAAATGTTGTCTAAACCTGTTTCAGAAATGAATTACTTGAAATATAGATTGTGTCAGGGTAGTCAAATGTGTAAATAATATTTGGAAGAAGTGTTCGAAAGGTATAATAAATAACTTATAACATATACTATGTCAGTATTTAAAGACAAAGTCCTGTTGATAACAGGCGGTACGGGTTCTTTTGGTAATGCCGTGCTACGTCGCTTTCTTGATAGCGACATCAAGGAAATCAGAATTTTCAGCCGTGATGAAAAGAAGCAGGACGATATGCGTCACCGCTTGCAGAATCCTAAGGTGAAGTTCTATATCGGCAATGTCCGTAACAAGACTTCTGTTGATATTGCTATGCGCGGCGTTGACTATGTTTTTGCTGCTGCGGCTTTGAAGCAGGTGCCGAGTTGTGAGTTCTTCCCTATGGAGGCTACCCGCACTAACGTGCTTGGTACTGAAAACGTTCTTCTTTCTGCTATCGAGCACGGAGTGAAGAATGTTGTTGTACTTTCTACTGATAAGGCTGCTTATCCTATCAATGCGATGGGTATCAGTAAGGCACTTATGGAGAAGGTTGCTATTGCCAAGGGTCGTGAGCTTGGCGAGGGTGCCGCTACTACTATCTGCTGTACCCGCTACGGTAATGTTATGGCGAGCCGCGGCTCGGTTATCCCTTTGTGGGTTGAGCAGATGATGGAGGGTAATCCTATTACTATCACTGACCCTAATATGACTCGCTTCATGATGACTCTTGATGATGCTGTTGACTTGGTTATCTATGCGTTTACTCACGGTCATAACGGTGACCTTTTCGTTCAGAAGGCTCCTGCGGCTACTTTGGAGACTCTTGCTACGGCGCTAAAGGAAATATATTCTAAGGTTGATCCGAAATACGGTGATACTGAGGTTCGCGTTATCGGTACTCGCCACGGTGAGAAACTTTATGAGACTCTCGTGACTCGTGAGGAGATGGCTAAGGCTATCGATATGGGCAATTATTACCGTATTCCTTGCGATAACCGTGACTTGAACTATGACAAGTTCTTCTCTGAGGGTGATGAGGCGGTTTCTCGTATTGAGGATTACCATAGCCACAATACTCAGCGTCTGGATGTTGAGGGTATGAAGGAGCAGTTGATGCGTCTTCGCTTTATCCAGGAGGATTTGGGCTTGATTGAGAAGGCTAAGGCACGCGAAATCCGCTCCGAATAGTCGATGCGTGAAAATCGGCAATCAGCTGCGTTGCCTTCGGTTTCGCACTTAGTCGAGTACAGTCGTACACTCCTTACGTGCTCAATCTTGGACGCCTTGCATTTTACCAATTTTGACGCATCTTGCGGGAATCGGAGATGGGCATCGAATAGTCGATGCGTGAAAATCGGCAATCTGCTGTGTTGCCTTCGGTTTCGCCATAATTCTGGAAGGGCGGACACTTATTCAAAGTGTCCCTACAGTTTGAGAAATCTTGCGGGAATCGGAGATGAGCATCGAATTAGTCGATGCGTGAAAATCGGCAATCAGCTGCGTTGCCTTCGGTTTCGCACCAATTCAGGAAGGGCGGACACTTATTTAAAGTGTCCCTACAGTTTGAAAAATAGACTATTATAAATCTTTTACGCACTGGAAGGCACTGTCTTTCTTTTTTCCACTTAATTAAATTTTATCACAATGAAAATATTAGTTACCGGAGCCAAGGGCTTTGTCGGTCGCAATCTTGTGTCGCAACTTTACAATATCCGCGACGGCAAGGCACGCAATTACGGCATTGACGGTGAGGGCTTGGTCGTTTATGAATATGATATCGACAGTGACCCTGCCGACCTCGATGAGTATTGCAAGAATGCGGACTTTGTTTTCAATCTTGCCGGTGTTAACCGCCCGAAGGACAATTCTGAGTTCTTGAAGGGCAATTTCGGCTTTGCATCGGTGCTTCTCGATACTTTGAAGAAGTATGGAAACACTTGTCCGGTTATGATTTCATCATCTATTCAGGCGGTTCTTGACAATCCTTATGGAGAGTCAAAGCGTGCCGGCGAGCAGTTGATGTTTGACTATTCTGCGGAAACGGGTGCGAAGGTGCTTGTTTACCGTTTCCCGAACGTATTCGGAAAGTGGTGTCGCCCAAACTATAACAGTGCCATTGCTACTTTCTGCAACAATATTGCTAATGACCTTCCTATTATGGTCAACGATCCGAGCGTTGTTATGAATCTTGTGTATATCGATGACGTTGTTGACGAGTTGATTGCGGCGTTGTCGGGCAACGAGCATCGTGACGGCAATTTCTGCGAGGTTCCTGTCACACATACCCGTACTCTTGGCGAGATTGTTGAGATTATCCGCTCGTTTAAGGATATGCCTTCGAATCTCGGCGTTGCCGATATGGGCGACGGTTTGGCGAAGAAACTTTATTCAACTTACCTTACTTATCTGCCTAAGGAGCGTTTTGCCTATCCTTTGAAGATGAACGTTGACGAGCGTGGCAGTTTTACAGAGATTCTCAGAACGGCGGACCGCGGTCAGGTTGCGGTGAATATCTCCAAACCTGGCATTACCAAGGGCGAGCACTGGCATCATACAAAGGTTGAGAAATTCGTTGTTGTCAGCGGTCACGGCCTTATCCAGATGCGTAAGATTGATTCTGATAAGGTTGTCAATTTCGAGGTTTCTGGCGATAAAATCGAGGTTGTTGAGACAATCCCGGGATATACTCACAATATCGTAAACCTTTCAGAGACAGATAACCTTGTAACCCTTATCTGGTGTAACGAGTGCTTTGACCCGAACCGCCCGGATACTTATTTCGAAAAGGTTGTAAAATAATCGGTTATGCTTGTAATAGACAAAGAATTGCTTGATGCGGTTACGTTGCAGGCAAAGGAAAGTCCGCGTTTGCGGATGAACTATAATCTGCATGACAGTCTTGAGGCTAAGGCACAAAGGCTGATGAATGCAATGGAACCAGGAACTGATTTGCCGATTCACCGCCATACCCATACTGCTGAAACGTATTTCGTTATTCGCGGTCGGATCAACGTGCTTTTCTACGGCGAAGGCGGAAAATTGGAAGAAAGCCGTGAACTTGACCCGTTGAAAGGCAGTTACGGCGTTCAGATTCCTGCCGGACAATGGCATACAATTGAGGTCCTTGAAAGTGGAACGGTAATCTTTGAAGTCAAGGACGGACCGTACACGCCACTGACACCTGAAAATACAATGACAAAATAAAATATTATGGAATTAAAAACTGACTATTCAGATATAAAATTTGCGGAAAACGGCAAGTTGAAACTTTTGATAATCGTGGGTACAAGACCCGAAATTATCCGTCTTGCAGCGGTTATCAACAAGTGCCGCATGTACTTCGATACAATCCTGGCACATACAGGTCAGAACTATGACTATAACTTGAACGGAGTCTTTTTCAAGGACCTCAAGTTGAGAGAGCCGGAAGTGTATATGGATGCCGTTGGTGATGACCTTGGCTCGACAATGGGAAATATCATCAGCGCCTCATATAAACTCATGTCACAGGTGAAGCCAGATGCTGTGCTCGTTCTTGGCGATACAAACTCATGCCTGTCGGTTATTGGAGCAAAGCGTCTGCATATTCCAATCTTCCACATGGAGGCAGGTAACAGATGCAAGGATGAGAACCTTCCAGAAGAGACAAACCGCCGTATTGTTGACATTATCAGCGACGTCAACCTTGCATATAGCGAGCATGCACGCCGCTACCTTGCAGAATGCGGTTTGCCAAAGGAAAGGACATACGTTACAGGCTCGCCGATGGCGGAAGTTCTGCACAATAACCTAGAAGAGATTGAGACAAGCGACATCCACAGCCGTCTCGGTCTAGAAAAGGGCAAATATATCCTTCTTAGCGCACACCGAGAGGAGAATATCGATTCAGAAAAGAATTTCACTTCATTGTTCAGAGCAATCAACGCAATGGCAGAGAAGTACGATATGCCGGTGCTTTACAGTTGCCACCCGAGAAGCCGCAACCGCCTTGCTGCAAGCGGATTCCAGTTGGATAAACGAGTAATTCAGCACGAGCCACTCGGATTCCACGACTATAACTGCCTTCAGATGAATGCTTTTGCCGTAGTCAGCGACAGCGGAACATTGCCGGAAGAAAGTTCATTCTTCACCTCAGTAGGCCATCCGTTCCCGGCAATCTGCATCCGCACAAGTACAGAGCGTCCAGAAGCCCTCGACAAGGCTTGCTTCATATTGGCTGGTATTGATGAGAAGTCACTGCTTCAGGCTGTTGACACAGCGGTAGAGATGAACAAGAATCAAGATAACGGCATCCCTGTGCCAAACTATGTTGACGAAAACGTATCCACAAAGGTCGTAAAACTCATCCAAAGTTACACCGGCGTTGTCAATAAAATGGTATGGAGAAAATTCTAATCCTAACAAATCATTTTTACCCGGAGACTTTCCGGGTAAATGATTTGGCTTTTGACCTCGTAAAGAGAGGCTTTGATGTAACCGTTCTGACAGGAATCCCAGACTATCCGCAAGGAAAATTCTTTAAAGGTTATGGCCTGTTCAAGCGAAGAGTAGAGCGTGTGAACGGAGTCAAGGTCGTTCGAGTAGCCTTGATACCGCGAGGAAACGGAAATGCACCTCGATTGATGCTTAATTATGCGTCATCGTTGGTTTCATTTATGTTCCATGCCCTATATCAGGCAATTTTTCATAAGTATGACGCTATCTTTATTCATAATACCTCGCCAGCAACAATTTGTCTTCCTGCAATTTTGATAAAGAAAATAAGGAAGACTCCGATAATCCATTGGGTGCTTGATATGTGGCCTGAAAACCTTGTGGCAGGGGGAATACATAGTCAGAAGGTATTTAATATGGTTGATGTAATGATGAAGTTCATATATCGTAACTGCGACCATATTCAAATATCATCATTAGGATTTAGAAAATTGCTTCTAGAGCGAGGTGTTCCAAATGAGAAAATAGAGTATTTGCCGAACTGGAGTGATGAAAGTATAGCCAAGCCGCAAAAAGTTGAAATAAAGCAACTTCCTGAAGGCTTTAAAATACTATTTGCTGGAAATATGGGAAATGCCCAAAACCTTGAGAATGTTTTGCATGCGGCAAGACTTACAAAGGAAAGAAAAGATATTCAATGGGTATTTCTTGGAGATGGTAGAAAAAAAGATTGGGTTGAGGGTTTTGTTTCAGAAAATGGTTTGACAGAAACCGTTCATCTTCTTGGTCGTCAACCTGTTGAAACAATGTCATCATATTTTGAAAAAGCAGATGTAATGCTTGTTTCGCTATGTGATGAGGTTAGTTTTAATTTAACGTTGCCTGCTAAAGTTCAGGCATATATGTCATGCTCAAAACCAATTTTAGGCTTGATAAACGGAGAAACGCAGGACATTATTTCAGCAGCAGATTGCGGTTGGGGAGTAAATGCCAATGATTATCAAACTCTGGCCGAGAAGGTTTGTGAGATTTCGCAACTTCCGAAGAAGACTTTGGCTAAATTGGGAGATAATGCGTTTGCTTATTATCAGAAAAATTTCAAGAAAACCATTGTTATGGATAGGTTAGGGGCTTCTATTCATCGTGTTTGCAATAGGTAAAAAGTCGATTTAACGGTGTTTATAGTAAAAATGGCTACACAACGTGTAGCCATTTTTATTTGTATATAGTATTTATTTACCTTCTTGGATTGCTGCGGCTTTGACTCTGCGGAATAGGTCTGTCGCAAATACGAAGTCATTCAGTTCTTGGTTGTCGGAATGGAAGATGTTGTTTTTGTCACCTTCCCAGGTTTTGTGACCTTTGTTGATGAAGGTTATGTTTTCACCAATTCCGAGAACGGAGTTCATGTCATGTGTGTTTATAACCGTTGTTATGTTATATTCGTGAGTGATGTCCCAAAGGAGTTCGTCAATAAGGATTGATGTCTTAGGGTCCAGACCTGAGTTTGGCTCGTCGCAGAACAGGTATTTGGGGTTTAGTGCAATTGCCCGTGCAATCGCGACGCGTTTCTGCATACCGCCACTGATTTCAGCAGGAAATTTGTTGTCCGCTCCTTTTAGGTTAACACGCTCTATACAGAATTCCGCACGGTCTTTCATTTCAGCAGGCGTCATGTTGGAGAACATTTTCAGTGGGAACATAACGTTACCGAGAACTGTTTCGTTGTCGAAAAGAGCCGAGCCTTGGAAAAGCATACCGATTTCAGTACGGAGTTGTTTTTTTTGTGGCAGGGTCATTTTCAGGAAGTCTCTTCCGTCGTAAAGTATTTCACCCTTTTCTGGTTCAACGAGTCCGATGATGCTTTTGACAAGAACTGTTTTACCTGAACCGCTTTGACCGATAATCAGGTTCGTCATGCCTGCATGGAATTTAGCGCTTACATCGTGCAGGATTGTCTTGTCATCGAAAGACTTTGTGACATTTTTTACCTCTATCATTATTGTAAAAGGAGTTTTGTTAGTAAGACGTCTAATAGTAGGATGATAACGCTGCTTGCAACTACGGAGTTTGTACTTGCTTTTCCTACTTCGAGGGCGCCGCCTTTAACGTAGTAGCCGTAGAAAGAAGCCACGCTTGTAATAACTACTGAGAAGAAAAGAGATTTTATAATGGCATACCAAACGTACCATTCAACAAAGAATGACTGGATACCGTAGATGTAAGTAGCAGGAGGGATAATACCCATAAGAGCAACGAGGTATCCACCGATAAGGCCTGAGCACATACTGAAAATTGTCAGTATTGGGATAAAAGTTAACAGTGCGGTAATTTTAGGAAGAACAAGAAAATTGCATGAGTTAATACCCATGATTTCGAGTGCGTCAATTTGCTCTGTAACTCTCATTGTTCCAATTTCGGATGCAATATTTGAACCAACTTTGCCTGCCAGAATCAAGCAAAGAATAGATGATGAGAATTCAAGCAAAAGAATGTCTCGTGTTGCAAGCCCTACTGTATATGATGGCAATAAAGGGTTTGCAAAGTTTATTTGCATTTGAATGGCGCAAACAGCTCCGATAAAAATCGAGATTACTATTACCAATGGTATAGAGTCAATTCCAAGTTTTGAAATTTCTTGAATATATCGTTTAAGCGATTCTTTCAATCTGTCAGGTTTTGTAAATACTTTACTCATAAAAAGAGCGTATTTGCCAAAAGTCTGCAATGAAGATGTTAAAAACATATTTGTAAAATTACGTTGTTATAGGCGTAAAACTAACCCACATTTACTATTAATTAGTGCAAAGGTAATAAAATTCAACAATATTTTTGGTATAATGAAGTCAAAGAGTTGATTTGTGTCTATATCGACAACTCTATTGAACTAATCAGCCAATTTTGGGGCAAAAAATAAATTTTATGCGGCAATTATATAATTTCTCAATTATTTTTAATAAGTTTGTAATCAACTTTGATAAAAACTGTATTTATGATAGTGATAGGAATCGCCGGAGGTACAGGCTCTGGCAAAACAACTGTTGTAAGGAAAATTATAGAATCATTGCCTGCTGGAGAGGTTAGTGTGCTTCCTCAGGATTCATATTACAAGGATTCAAGCCATATACCGGCAGAAGAACGTCAAAAGATTAATTTTGACGAGCCGGCTGCTTTTGATTGGGACTTGCTTATCAGTCAGTTGAGCCAGTTAAAGGAAGGCAAGAGTATTGAAATCCCTACATATTCTTATTTGACTTGTACTCGCCAGCCGGAGACAGTGCCAATGCAGCCGAGAGACGTTGTGATAGTTGAGGGTATTTTGGTTTTCAGCGATGAGCGTCTTCGCAATATGATGGATATTAAGGTCTTTGTTGACGCTGATGCCGATGACCGTCTTATTCGTGTCATAAATCGTGACTGCATAGAGCGTGGCAGAACACCAGGTATGGTTGTTGAAAGGTATGAAAGAGTGTTGAAACCAATGCACAATATGTATATTGAACCTGCAAAGAGATTTGCAGATCTCATTATTCCGCAAGGTGGAAACAATACGGTCGCAATCAAACTTCTAAAGGAGTATATTGAAGGAAGAATCAATGCTCATAAGTAATTATAATTGAATGAGTTTAAAAAGTGTTTTTTCAAACATAGTCAGCCCTAAAAAGGAAACTGCCGACAGATTGCAGGAAGAAATGTATAATCATACTGATGGCAGTGTCGGTAAGATGGTTTTGCGTACTGACAATCTGGTTAAGAAGTATCGTCAGCGAACAGTTGTGAATCATGTTTCTATAGATGTTACTCAGGGTGAAATTGTTGGCTTGCTCGGCCCTAACGGTGCTGGCAAGACAACAACGTTTTATATGACCACAGGTCTGATTGCTCCTTATGAAGGAAGGATATTTTTAAATGATTTGGATATTACAAAATATCCTGTTTATAAGAGAGCCCAAAATGGTATTGGATATCTTGCTCAGGAGCCGTCGGTTTTCCGCAAATTAAGTGTGGAAAATAACATTAAGGCTGTTCTTGAAATGACCAATACATCCAAGGAGTATCAGGCTGAAAAATTGGAGAGTTTGATTTCTGAGTTTAATCTGCAGAAAGTTCGCAAGAACCTTGGAGACCAGTTATCAGGTGGGGAGCGACGTCGTACCGAAATTGCACGATGTCTTGCCATTAATCCAAAATTTATAATGCTTGATGAACCTTTTGCTGGAGTTGACCCTATTGCGGTTGAGGATATACAGTCTGTCGTTTATAAGTTAAAGGAGAAAAATATAGGTATTCTGATTACAGACCATAATGCTCCAGAAACTCTAAGTATTACAGATCGGGCGTATTTGCTTTTTGAAGGAAAAATCTTATTTCAAGGAACGTCGGAAGAACTTGCGGAAAATCCGATTGTTCGTGAAAAATACTTGGGAAGAAATTTTGTTTTCCGCAGAAAAAAATTTGACTAAATTAGCACAATATGAAGAAGTTCTTTTCTACAATGTTAGGAGCCTTTGTTGGTACGTGGCTTGCATTTTTAATCTTTGGCATTGTTATCTTTGTCACTGGGATAGTAATGATGGCGTCGATGACATTTTCCAGTCTTAAGATGCCTGTTGCTTCAGTTAGTGACAATTCTGTTTTGGTGCTTAATTTGTCAGGCTCTATTCCAGAGCGTTCACAAAAGGCAAATTTTCAGGATTTGTTAGAGGATACTTATAGTATGCCTGACAATTTAAAGGATATATTGTCAGCAATTAGTATTGCGAAATATGATTCACGTATAAATGGCATTGTTGTTAAATGTAATGGAGCAAGTGCCGGTTTTGCAACGGCAAAGACAATTCGCGATGCTTTGTCTGATTTCAGAAATAGTGGGAAATGGATTTATGCTTATGGTGAAAGTTTGGCGCAAGGTGACTATTACATTGCATCGCTTGCAGATAGTATCTATATGAACCCAGTTGGAATGCTTGATCTTCATGGCGTAGTTAGCGGAGTACCATTTTTCAAAAATACCTTGGAAAAGATTGGCGTTGAAATGCAGATTATCCGTGTTGGTACATTCAAGAGTGCTGTTGAACCATACATGCTTACAGAAATGAGTGAGGCAAACAGATTGCAGACACAGACATATATTTCTAATTTGTGGAATAATTTGACAGACAGTATCGCAGTCTCTCGTAAAATCCGTAAAGAAGTCATAAACCAGTTTGCGGATTCGCTTGGAATGTTTAGCCCTGCCAATGAAGTTGTGAAAAAAGGATTTGTTGACGGTTTATGTTATGTCCATGAGTTTGAGTCTAAAGTCAGGATGGCGTTGGGATTATCAGAAGATACAGAAATACCTGCAGTAACAGTAAGCGAACTTTTGACAACAGCAAGTAATACAGAGAGCAGTAATAAAATTGCTGTTGTTTATGCAAACGGAGCAATTGTTGTATCAGGCGATAAAAACGGCATAAATTCATCAGAACTTGTTCCTGAAATTCTTGATTTGGCAAAAGATGATGAAATCAAGGGTCTTGTGTTGAGAGTTAATTCACCAGGCGGAAGTGCATATGCTTCTGAGCAGATTTGGGAGGCTCTTGAGCAGTTTAAGAAAACAGGAAAGCCTTTCGCAGTTTCCATGGGTGATTATGCTGCATCTGGAGGTTATTATATATCATGTGGTGCTGACCGTATTTTTGCAGAACCAACAACTTTGACAGGCTCAATAGGCATTTATGCAATGGTTCCTTGCATGAGCGGTTTGCTGACAGATAAATTAGGAGTTAATTTTGATTTTGTTAAGACTAATGCCAATACAGATATTTCAACTGTTAAGCCATTGACGGAATTCCAAAAAGCATCGTTCCAGAAGAACGTCAATGCCGGATATGAATTGTTTACAAGCAGATGTGCGGTAGGACGCAAGATGAATATCAATAAACTTAAATCTATTGCGGAAGGCCGTGTTTGGGATGGTATGGAAGCAAAGAAAATCGGACTTGTTGACGAGTTCGGGAATGTTACTGATGCAGTAAATTGGGTTGCTACGCAGGCTGGTATTATTGGTGACTATAGCGTTAGTGATTATCCTAAGACTAAAGAGGATTTCCTTGATTTGCTATTTTCTTCTATGTCGGAATCATATTATAAAATGAATATGCAGGAGCGCTTTGGTAATTTCTATCCTTTAATAGAGCAGGTTGAAAACATGTTGAAGCAAGATGAACTGCAGTGCAGAATGGAATATATTGAATTTAAGTAAATGAAGCAAGTGCTGGCAATAATGAGAATGCTTGTTTTGACTCCGTTGTCGTATATCTACGGAGCCGTAACCTTTGTACGCAATAAATTATTCGATGCCAGAATATTAAAATCCCATAAATTTGACGTCCCTGTAATTTCTATTGGCAATCTTGCAGTTGGAGGAACAGGAAAGACACCACATACGGAATATATTGTTGAACGCTTGTTCCGCATGTATAATGTAGGCGTTATAAGTAGAGGCTATAAGCGTAAGACCAAGGGTTTTGTTCTTGCTAATGTGAAAAGCACTCCTTATGATATAGGAGACGAGCCATATCAGATTTATCAGAAATACGGTGAGCGAATCAATGTTGCGGTATGCGAAAAGCGTGCCAAGGGCATTGCCGAGTTGCTCAAGATAAATCCGGAAATAAATCTTATAATTCTTGATGATGCGTTCCAACATAGGTATGTCAAGCCGTCGCTTTCTATATTGTTGACAGAGTATGGCCATCCGCTATTTGAGGATAGGCTATTGCCTTTGGGCAGACTTAGAGAGAGTATTCAGGCGGTTAATAGGGCAGAGATAGTTGTTGTTACAAAGTGTCCAGAGGATATTAAACCTGTTAATTTCCGCCTCTTCAAGAAAAATTTGAATTTGTTTCCATATCAGAAACTGTTTTTCAGCAGATTTAAATATGATAGCCTGGTGCCAGTCTTTCCTGCGGAGTCAACGTATGTACCATTGCTTGAGTTGTTGACAGCAAAAGATACTATTTTGACGATTACAGGAATAGCCAATCCAAAGCCCCTTGTTCGCTATCTTAAGCAATATAATGCGAAGGCTAAGGTAATGCATTTTTCTGACCATCATAATTTTACGAGAGATGATATATGTGACATAGAGAATGCTTATGATAACCTTAAAGGTAGGTATAAGATAATTCTAACGACTGAGAAAGATGCGGTTAGGCTTGCTAATAATCCTTATTTCCCGCATAGGCTCAAGCAGCATATTTTCTATCAGCCTATTGAAGTGGAATTTTTAAATTATGAAGAAGATTTTGATGAAACGCTAATAAAATTACTAACAAATATTAAATGACTATGTTACAGAGAATTAAAGAAACAGCCGAATTTATTCGTGCGAAGGTTGCTGATATGCCGAAGACAGCAATCATTTTGGGCACAGGTTTGGGTGAACTTGTTAGCCATATAGAGATTACAGAAGAAATACCATATCAGGAAATCCCAAATTTCCCAGTTTCTACGGTTGAGGGACACAGCGGAAAGATGATTTTCGGTAAATTGGGTAACAAGCGAGTAATGGCTATGCAAGGCCGCTTCCACTTTTACGAGGGATATGAAATGAAACAAGTGACATTCCCAGTACGAGTTATGAAAGAGTTGGGGATTTCAACATTGTTTGTTTCTAATGCAGCTGGAGGTATGAATCCAGATTTCAAGATTGGAGACATCATGATTATCAATGACCATATCAATTTGTTCCCTGAGCATCCATTGAGAGGTAAGAATTATAGTGAACTCGGTCCGAGATTCCCGGAAATGAGTGAACCATATTCACACCGATTGATTGCAGATGCTTTAAAAGTTGCTGAAAGAGAAGGTATTAAGGTTCATCAAGGTGTATATGTTGGAACACAAGGCCCTACATTTGAAACTCCTGCAGAATACGTATATTTCCGCCGCATTGGTGGTGATGCTGTTGGTATGAGTACAGTACCAGAAGTTATTGTTGCTCGTCATGCGGGTATTGAAGTATTTGCAGTTTCTGTTATTACAGACCTTGGAGGTCTTGAAGGCGTTGAGCCAGAAAAGGTATCTCATGAGGAAGTGCAGTTGGCTGCCGCTGCTGCTCAACCTAAGATGACAGCAATTATGACAGGCTTAATTAACGAATTTAAGGAATAATAAATGTCAGAAAGTCAGACAGAAATTTCTACTTTAGGCGAGTTTGGCTTAATTGAAGAACTTACAAAATCGTTTAAGGTAAAAAATAATTCAACAATCAAGGGCGTTGGCGATGATGCTGCCGTCCTTGATTATTCTAACAGGAAAGCACTGGTAACTACCGATTTGCTTCTTGAAGGAATACATTTTGATTTGACCTATGTGCCTTTAAGACACTTGGGTTATAAAGCAGCAGTAGTAAATTTCTCAGATATTTATGCAATGAACGGAACGCCGAAGCAGATTACAGTTTCGCTGGGAGTGTCAAAGCGTTTTACCGTTGAGCATATTAAGGAGTTATACGAAGGAATCAAGTTGGCATGTGAGATTTATGGTGTTGACCTCATTGGGGGAGATACCTCTGCTTCAGTTACAGGATTGCTGTTAAGCATAACTTGTATAGGAGAGGGCGAAGAAGGTAAGATCGTATATCGTTCGGGAGCTAAGGAAAATGACCTGATATGCGTTTCTGGAGATCTCGGAGCAGCATATATGGGATTGCAGTTGCTTGAAAGAGAGCGAGTTGCTTCTGCTGGTCAGAAGGATTTCCAACCACAATTTGGTGGTAAAGAGTATATTATTGAGCGTCAATTAAAGCCAGAGGCGAGAAAGGATATTATTGAAATCCTAGCAAAAAATGGAATTCAACCGACTGCAATGATGGATGTTTCTGATGGCCTTTCTTCGGAATTGCTTCATATCTGTCAGGAAAGTAACGTTGGCTGCCGTGTTTATGAAGAAAGAATTCCGATTGACTATCAGACAGCAGTTATGGCAGAAGAGTTGAATATGAATGTAACTGTTGTTGCCATGAATGGAGGCGAGGATTATGAGTTGCTGTTCACTGTCCCTCTTGAAATGCACGAGAAAATTTCACAAATCGAAGGTATCAGAATCATAGGACATGTAACCAAGCCGGAACTTGGATGCTTTATGCAATCACGCGATGACAATGAAATTGCAATTTCTGCTCAAGGGTGGAATGCGTTCAGGCATCAATAACTCCAAAATGGCTAAATTTTATCGTCATGATAAAATATTTCGTATAAAATATACCTCGTTATATTGATTATTTGTATCTTCGCATTATAGAAAAATATTAGTAACTATGATATACAAATTTCGTTTAATATCTGACGAAGTCAGCAATTTTAAATTGGAAATACAAGCAGATGCTGATGACACTTTCTTGAGTTTGCGTAATGCCATTCTTGAAGCCGTTGGCTATACCAAGGACCAGATGGATTCTTTTATTCTTTGTGACGAAGACTGGAACAAGGAAAAAGAGGTAACCCTTGCAGATATGGGCAGCGATAGTGATGAGGATATTTGGCTGATGGAAGATACTCGTCTTTCAGACCTAATTGAAGATGAAGGTCAAAGATTAATGTTTGTTTTCGACTATCTTACAAATAGAGCGTTCTTTATGGAGATGAAAGAACTAATCCCATCGAAGAACCTCATAGATCCACTATGCTCAAGAAAAGAGGGAAGACCTCCAAAGCAAAATGTTGATTTGGACATCTTTGATGACAAGATTGCAAAGTCTGCCGCTGTTTCGTCAAGTGTCTATGATGATATTGATGAGGACTTCTATGGCTCTGACGGGTTTAATGACGATGAGTTTGACCAGGACGGATTTGACGATTTGAAGTACGAATAAACAATTTCAGATAGAAAACTAAAAGGATATGCGAGAGTGTATCCTTTTTTTGTGCCTGAACGAAAAATCTGAATAAATTGCTAAAAACTGACAATTAGGCAGAAAATATGACAGTATGTGGCGTTATGACGCGGTAGAAAATCGGCAAGACAAATTTTGGCACGCGTTTTGCTCTATGAAAGGTGTCCGCACGTTGCGGGCTGTAAAATTTGATAATAATAAAAAATAGATACAATTATGGGAAAAATTATTGGTATTGACTTAGGTACAACAAACTCTTGTGTATCAGTCCTTGAAGGAAAAGACCCTGTGGTTATTCCTAACAGCGAAGGTAGAAATACAACTCCTTCAATCGTTGCTTTCGTTGATGGTGGTGAGCGTAAAGTTGGTGACCCAGCAAAGCGTCAGGCTATCACTAACCCGACAAGAACAGTTTTCTCTATCAAGAGATTCATGGGTGAAACTTATGACAGAGTAAGCAAAGAAATCTCGCGCGTTCCTTACAAAGTTGTTCGTGGCGACAATAACACACCTCGTGTTGACATCGACGGTCGTGAATATACACCGCAAGAAATATCTGCAATGGTTCTTCAAAAAATGAAGAAAACAGCAGAAGATTATCTTGGTCAAACAGTTACAGAAGCAGTTATCACTGTACCAGCATACTTTAACGACTCACAACGTCAAGCAACAAAAGAAGCAGGCGAAATTGCAGGTTTGACAGTTCGTCGTATCGTCAACGAACCAACTGCAGCAGCATTGGCATACGGTCTTGACAAGAGCGATAAGGATATGAAGATTGCAGTATTTGACCTTGGTGGTGGTACTTTCGATATTTCAATCCTTGAACTTGGTGACGGTGTATTCGAAGTTAAATCAACAAACGGTGATACTCACCTTGGTGGTGATGACTTTGACCACAAGATTATCGACTGGTTGGCTGAAGAATTTATGAATGATGAAGGCGTTGACCTTCGTCAAGACCCAATGGCTCTTCAACGTTTGAAAGAAGCAGCAGAAAAGGCAAAGATTGAATTGTCAAGCACAATCTCTACAGAAATTAACTTGCCATATATTATGCCAGTTAACGGTGTTCCAAAACACTTGGTTAAGACTTTGACTCGTGCTAAATTCGAACAGTTGAGCGACAGTTTGATTCAAGCAACTTTGGCACCATGTCGTCAGGCTCTTCAAGATGCAGGTTTGACAGCATCAGATATCGACGAAGTAATCCTTGTTGGTGGTTCTACTCGTATTCCGGCAGTTCAACAAATCGTTGAGAAATTCTTCGGAAAGGCTCCATCAAAGGGCGTTAACCCAGACGAAGTAGTTGCAGTAGGTGCTGCAATCCAAGGTGGTGTGCTTAGTGGTGATGTTAAGGACGTAGTATTGTTGGATGTTGTTCCATTGTCAGTAGGTATTGAAACACTCGGTGGCGTTATGACAAAACTTATTGATGCAAACACAACAATCCCAACAAGAAAGAGTGAAACATTCTCAACAGCACAAGATAACCAACCGTCAGTAGAAATCAACGTATTGCAAGGTGAAAGACCAATGGCAAGAGACGACAAATCTCTCGGTCGCTTCCACCTCGATGGTATTGCACCAGCACCACGCGGAATTCCACAAATCGAAGTAACATTCGAAATTGACGCAAATGGTATCTTGAATGTATCTGCCAAAGATAAGGCAACAGGTAAAGAGCAAAGCATCCGTATCGAGGCTTCAAGTGGTTTGACAGATGCTGAAATCAAGAGAATGAAGGAAGAGGCAGAAGCAAATGCAGCAGCCGATGCAAAAGAAAAAGAGCGTATCGACAAAATCAACAAGGCAGATGCGGTTATCTTCCAGACTGAAAAGCAACTCAAAGAACTTGGTGACAAATTTGCAGCAGACAAGCGTGCTCCAATCGATGCAGCATTGAATGAATTGAAAGAAGCACACAAGGCTCAAAACATTGATGCCATTGACCCGGCAATCGATAAGTTGCAGGCAGCAATGCAGGCAGCAGCTCAAGACATCTACAATGCACAACAGCAAGCAGGTGGACAACCGGGCGCAGGCTTTGACCCAAATGCAGCAAACCAGGCAAATAATCAAGGTGGCCAAAACGGTAACAATGTACAAGATGCAGATTTCGAAGAGGTGAAATAAGATAGATAACTATCAATAGCAACAAATAGATAAAGAGGGTGTGTCGTAATGCGCGATGCACCTTCTTTTTGTTCATGTATTATA
>ERZ791624.490-NODE-490-length-27047-cov-1.761522_pt1 | contig 27047 bp, 16 predicted proteins | sample MGYA00510058_ERZ791624 | MGnify/ENA primary metagenome ERZ791624 (study PRJEB30046, sample SAMN00715158) | human gut metagenome | study: EMG produced TPA metagenomics assembly of the A metagenome-wide association study of gut microbiota in type 2...
AGGGACCTCCAGATTATGAGTCTGTTGCTCTAACCAACTGAGCTACAAGTCCGTGAATTTTGCAATTCGACTGCAAAGGTAATAGCTTTTTGCTAAATAACCAAATATTTTGGGCATTTTTTTCGATTAATCAGAAAAATGCCGTATCTTTGCACCATCATCTTATAGCACTCGAAGTGCTTCATGACAAATGGCAAAAGAAATAAATAGTAATTCAGGTCTTTCCGACGAGCAAGTTGGACAAAGTAGAAAGAGGTGTGGACTCAATGTTCTCACACCTCCTCGTCGTATATCCTTATGGAAACTTTATTTGGATAAGTATCGCGATCCCATTATCCAAATCCTTCTTGTAGCAGCCTTGATCTCTCTGGTCCTGGCCTTCATAGAGCACAACTTTATGGAGACGACAGGCATCTTTGTGGCTGTATTCTTGGCCACAACGGTGGGCTTCTATTTCGAGCGGGATGCTGCCAAGAAGTTTCATATCCTTACAGCCTTGAGCGAGGAACAGCCTGTAAAGGTGCGCCGAAACGGGAGGGTGATAGAGATTCCCCGCCGCGATGTAGTGGTAGACGATATTGTGTTGATAGAGGTGGGCGACGAGGTGCCAGCTGATGGCGTCTTGCTCTCTTGTACCGATTTGCAAATCAACGAGTCATCGCTTACCGGTGAGCCTATGACAGAGAAATCGCTCGAGGAAGGTGGCGACGGAGCTTATGCCCGCAATGTGGTTTTGCGTTCTACCATGGTGATGAATGGACGTGGAGAATTCAGGGTGACGGCAGTAGGCGATGCTACTGAAATAGGCAAGGTGGCAGCCAAGTCGACCGAGCAGACGGCAGTGAAGACTCCTCTCTATGTACAGTTGGACAAGTTGGCTACTATGATTTCCAAGGTGGGCTCAATAGTTTCGGTAGCCGCTTTTGTACTGTTCCTCGGTCACGACATCCTGACCAATCCCGTATGGGGAGGCAAGGATTATCTTTATATGGCCGACCTTGTGTTGGAGTATTTCATGATGGCCGTCACACTGATAGTGATGGCTGTGCCAGAAGGTTTGCCTATGGCCGTCACACTCTCCTTGGCTCTCAATATGCGAAGAATGCTCAAGTCGAACAATCTTGTGCGCAAGCTTCATGCCTGTGAGACGATGGGAGCAGTCACCGTGATTTGTACCGACAAAACTGGTACGCTGACGCAGAACCAGATGCAGGTGGATACCCTCTTGCTGAAACAGGGAAGCGAACATTTGCTCCACTTGGCGATAGCCGTCAACACCACTGCCGAATTGGACAACGACCGAGGTATAGGCAATCCTACCGAGTCGGCATTGCTGCTATGGCTCAAAGCTAAGGGGCACGACTATGCCGAGTTGCGCAAACAGTGCACCGTAGTGAGCCAGCAACCATTCTCGACCGAGCGAAAGTATATGTCCACCCGTGTTCTTGCAGAAGGCACACAGTATCTCTTTGTGAAGGGAGCTCCCGAGATTGTGCTGGCAAAGTGCGACTTGGACGATAAGAAAAAGCAAAAAGCACAGGAAGAGCTTGCTGACTTCCAGCGCAAGGCGATGCGTACATTAGCCTTTGCCTATCAGAAGGCAGAAGACGGTAAGATGACTTTGCAGGCCATCGTTGCCATTACCGATCCTCTGCGCAAGGAGGTTCCCGCAGCAGTGCAGGAGTGCAGAAAGGCTGGTATAGAAGTCAAGATGGTGACGGGCGACACGGCAGCTACGGCTTTCGAGATAGGCAAGCAGATAGGCATCTTCGAGGAAGACAATACAAGCATAGGGGCCGATGGCGAGATGACTCCGCTTGAGGTACAGATGATAACGGGCGAACAGTGGGAGGCTCTCTCGGATGAGGAAGCCTATAAACGCGCACAGAATATCCGTGTGATGAGCCGTGCCCGTCCTACAGACAAACAGCGATTGGTGGCCATGCTTCAGAAACATGGCGAGGTGGTGGCGGTAACAGGCGATGGAACTAATGATGCCCCGGCGCTCCACTATGCTCATGTTGGGCTTTCGTTAGGCTCGGGCACATCGGTAGCCAAGGAAGCTTCGGATATGACCTTGCTCGACGATTCGTTCAAGTCGATAGCCAATGCCGTGATGTGGGGACGCTCGCTTTACCGCAACCTTCAGCGTTTCCTCTTTTTCCAGTTGGTGGTCAATGTGGCAGCCTTGCTCCTGGTGCTTGGCGGTTCGATCATAGGCACCGAAATGCCCCTTACCGTTACCCAGATATTGTGGGTCAACCTGATAATGGACACCTTTGCAGCCTTGGCTTTAGCCTCCTTGCCTCCTTCGCACGAGGTGATGAAGGAAAAGCCCCGCAAGGCTTCCGACTTTATCATTTCCCGCAGCATGGGTGCAGGAATCCTTTTCTGTGGCATCAGTTTCTTTGTCGTGATGTTTGCTTTCCTGGTATATTGTGAGCGTCGCGGCAGGGGAGGAGTCGATACGCACGAACTGACATGGTTCTTCACCACGTTTGTGATGCTGCAGTTCTGGAATCTCTTCAATGCCAAAGCTTTGGGCAGCAACAGGTCTGCATTCCGTCACTTCCTCCAGGATAAGGGTATGCAGTTGGTGCTTCTGCTGGTTTTGGCAGGTCAGTGGCTCATCGTTACTTTCGGAGGTGAAATGTTCCGCACCCAGCCTCTCTCGCTTAAAGAGTGGGCAATCATTATTGGCTCAACCTCGCTCGTTCTTTGGGCAGGCGAACTGTATCGTGCTGTGAGGCGAGCAATGTGTCATCAGGAGGAATAAAGACAGGAAAACAAGATGAAAACAGTATATTATACTATTCAGGACGGATGTAGGCTGAAAGACGGTACTGCCATCAAGTCTTTGAAGCCCTGTGTGGCCACTATCGGCTTTTTCGACGGAGTGCACAGAGGACACCAGTATCTCATACGTCAGCTGGTGGAGAAAGCCCACAGCCAGGGACTTGAGGCAACGGTCATCACCTTCGACGAGCATCCGCGCAAGGTGTTGCAGAGCGACTATCAGCCAGAGTCGTTGAGTACACTCGACTCTAAGTTGCTTCTCCTCTCCCGCACCGATATAGACAATGTGGTGGTGCTGCATTTCGATAAAGAGATGGCATCGCTTTCTGCCAAGGAGTTTATGAGCAAGGTGCTGTGTAATCAGTTGAGCGTGAAATCACTCTTTATCGGTTACGACCATCGCTTCGGTCGCAACCGTGAGGAAACCTTCGATGATTATGTGCGCTATGGACGTGAGATGAACATGGAGGTAGTTCGCAATGACGCATTCCAGCTCGACGGCATCAATGTGTCCTCTTCGGTCATCCGTTCCTTTCTGCGCGAAGGCGAGGTGGAGCTTGCCAATATGTGCTTGGGCTATCCTTATACCATCGTAGGCAAGGTGGTGAATGGCTTTCATGAGGGTCGCAAATTAGGCTTCCCTACTGCCAACATAGACATCTCCCATTTGTGTCAAATGATTCCTGCCGCCGGTGTCTATGCCGTCAAGGTAAGGCTGGAACAGGGGATGGAAATGAAGTGGGGCATGATGAATATAGGCACGCGTCCTACTTTCGGCGGAAAGCGCACACGATCGAGACACATATCTTCCATTTTGATGGCGACATTTATGGTCAGTTGCTGTTGGTGAGCTTTGTGCACCGCATCAGGGGCGAGCGTAAGTTCGAGTCGCCTGAGGAACTTGCAGAGCAACTCCGTGAAGACGAGGAAACCGTTGTGGCGCTGTTGCAGAAAGATAAAGAGAACGAATAGAAACAAATTTAAATAAACAGATACAAACGATGAAAGAGGTAAAGAAAGGTGTTATGGATATTCTGCTGTATGGCATTGTGTTTGTCGTAGTACAGCTTATAGTTTCATTCTTGGGAATGCTTGTCTGGTCATTTGTTCAGCACGAGGAACTGGCAGATGTGCGAACAGCCATGCTTTCGGGGCATAATCCCGTGCTGCTTGCCCTTACCTCGGTGTTCAGCAGTGTGATTACCCTGGTCGTTTTTCTGAAGACCAAGTGGACTCCCATCTCTCGCAACTATCTGTTGTCCAAACCTTGGCTCACTCTTCTTTGGGTAGCTTTGTTTGCTTTGGGTGCCATGATTCCACTTGAGTTTGTGTATGAGCAAATCGGACTGGAAATGGACGAGACCACAGGCCGCATATTCGAAGGTCTGCTCAAAGAGCCCTGGGGGTATGTGGCTGTAGGCATCCTGGCGCCATTGACCGAGGAGGTTGTCTTCCGTGGCGCCATCCTCCGTACCTTGCTGGGTATGATGAGCAAGCGCAACCATTGGGTTGCCATCATGATTTCGGCTGCCGTTTTTGGTGCTGTGCATGGCAATGCAGCCCAGTTTGTCAATGCCCTGCTCATGGGTCTTCTTTTAGGATGGATGTACTATCGTACCCGTAGCCTTGTGCCAGGCATCCTGCTGCATTGGGTCAACAACACGATGGCTTATATCCTGACCAACCTTCTTCCTCAGAGCGACGGCAAGCTTATCGACCTCTTCCATGGTGATGAGAAGACGGTATATTATCCGTAGGCTTCTCCTTGTGCATTCTCATACCGAGTTTCCTGCAGTTGGTTGCAAGATTTAGAAAAGCTTAAAAAATGTCTTTTAGGGCATTAATACTTTAAAACCAGCAAATAATGACAAAGTCTTTAACCTTCATATTATTGTCTTTCCATACCTTGTGTTGCATGGGTGGAAACACAATTACGACAGCTAAGCAACCGACTCTTGATGACTTGGATAAAGTGATCAGCGCCAGTAAGGAATATACCAAAATGTATGAGCAAGAGGTTGGTATGCTTAAGATTAAGTATGTTCATGCAAAAAGTGCGCAAGACAAGTTGGCTGCTTCTCGTGATTTGTTTACTAAATACAAGTCTTTTAAGTTAGATTCTGCATATGCTTATGCTGAACGAAAGTTGTATTATGCCAAGATTCTTCATAATTACGAGGATAGTGTCTATTCAGAATTGGATATTGCTGATATTTTTAATAAGACGGGCAATTATGTGGAGTCGTATAAGATCTTGTCTGGGTTGGAACATAAACCGATGTCTGTCGATATGCGTAAGTATTATTTTAGTTTGTATGGAAATCTTTACGAAGGTCTTCGTGAAACTTCCATTACGGCTTATCAGCGTACAGAGAATGAGCGGAGAAGGATTATGTTTCGGGATTCGTTGAAAAACATGAAGGATAAGCAGTCAGATTGGGATAAGGCAGAGTTTCTTTGCAGTCAGAATAAATACACTGATGCGTTGCATTGTCTTTTTGATTCTTACAAGAATTTGTCCTACGAAGATCGTGATATGGGATATGTGGCTTTTTCCATTTCTGATATTTATCGCCAAATTAATGAGGTAGATAAAGAAAAGCAATATCTGATTATTTCTGCTATAGCAGACTTGAAGAATAATGTGAAAGAATATATATCCTTGCGTCGTTTGGCTACTTTGCTTTATGAAGAAGGAGATGTGAAGCGTGCTTATCGTTATATGCGAAAGTCTATGGAGGATGCAACTTTTTGTAATGCACGCCTTCGTATTATAGAGATATCTGATGCCTTGCCGATTATCGACAAGGCCTATGAGTCGATGCAGAAAACAGAGCAAAAGAATATTCTCTATGGTTTTTCTTTAGTAAGTATATTGGTTGTAATGCTCTGTTTTATGATGTATTTTACACGGAAGCAATTAAAGAAGATAGCGCAGGCTCGTCGTGCTTTGGAAACTTCAAATAAAAGTCTGAATGATATGAATTTACAGTTGAATTCCCTGAATTCTCAGCTTTCTTTGGCTAATGGCAAATTGAATGAGACTAACGCAACTTTGCAAGATACAAATCTTTCACTTTTTGAGAGTAATAGAATCAAGAACATCTATATCATGGAGTTTATGAATAAATGTTCGGCTTATATTGATAAATTGGAAGATTATCGCCGTTCTCTCAATAAACTTGCTGTTGCGGGAAAAATTCAGGAACTTTATAAGCAACTTAAATCAAATGCGCTTGTAGAACAAGAGATAGAGGAGTTCTTTGAAGACTTTGACCGTATTTTCCTTAAAATTTTCCCTGACTTTGTTATTTCTTTCAATGGCTTGATGAAGCAAGAGGAGTTGATAGAACCAAAGAAACCTGGTAGATTGAATACGGAATTGAGAATCTATGCCTTGATGCGTCTTGGTATTGGTGAGAATGAGAAGATTGCTGCATTTTTGAGATGCTCTCGGCAAACTGTGTATTCATACCGTTCACGTATAAGATTGCGTTCGCTTTTTCCTGATGATTTTGAAGAACGAGTAGTCAAAATTGATTAAATTATCTTTAAATTTTACCTAAAAGCCATTGTATATACTTTGTATTTTTCTGTTGTACATATTTTTATAACACATTGATTATTAGCGATTATATAAGTTTTTGTGTTTGTATTTTTAGTGAATGGCGTTATAACATATTAATAAAAGTCCTATCTTTGCAATCGTAAAAGCCAAAATCTACTTTTTTAATAGAGTGGTTAAACTTCTTTTAGAAATGAAATATTAATATCTAAAAATAATTATAACCTATTTATTAACATGAATGTAAGACAGACATTTTTATGCTCGTTATTGCTGATGCCTGGTGTAGGTGCTGGCGTAACTACCATATCTGCTGCATTGCCTAATGTTGTTCAGCAGCAACAAAAAGGCATTAAGGCAAGTGGTACAGTTGTTGATAATGAGAACAATCCTTTGATAGGTGCAACAGTCACTGTTAAGGGAACCAAGACGATTGCTATTACTGATATGGATGGACACTTCTATATCGATGTACCAAACAAAAACAGTGTCTTGGTTTTTAACTATCTCGGTTTTAAGCCTCAAGAGGTAAAGGTAGGATCTGATATTAACTTTAATATCCAGTTGAAAGAAGATGCGGTAAGTACCGATGAGGTTGTTGTCGTAGGTTATGGTAATCAGAAAAAGCTTTCGGTCATTGGCTCTATTCAGACAATTGACCCAGGAAATCTCCAGATGGGTTCTTCTCGTTCAATGAGTAACAACTTAGCTGGTCAATTGGCTGGTGTTATCGCATATCAGCCTTCTGGTGAACCGGGTTATGACAACTCGCAGTTCTGGATTCGAGGCATTTCAACTTTTGGTGCAGGCGGTAGTTCTCCATTAGTATTGGTAGATGGTGTAGAGCGTAGTTTGAACGATATAGATCCTGCAGAAATCGAGTCGTTCTCGGTATTGAAGGATGCTTCTGCAAGTGCCATGTATGGTGTACGTGGTGCTAATGGTGTCATTATCATCAATACCAAGCGTGGCTCTGTTGCTAAGCCTTCTATTGACTTCAGATTTGAGCAGGCTATTACGAAACCGACCAAACTGCCCGAATTTATCGGCGCAGCTGAATATATGACGTTACTTAATAATTTATGTTCTGATCCCAGTAAGAGAATGTTTACCAAGGATCAAATCATGAAAACATATACAGGTTACGATAAAGATCTTTATCCTGATGTAGACTGGATAGATGCTATTACTAAGGACTATGCCACTTCTACCCGAGGTAACATGACAGTCTCTGGAGGAACTAATATATTAAGGTATTCATTGACAGCTTCTGTCTATCACGAGACTGGCATTATGGAGACAGATGATACTTTGCCTTATGATACAGGGTCAAAACTGACACGCTTTAATATGCGTGCCAATGTTGATCTCGATTTGACTAAAACCACCTTGCTTCGTTTCAATGTGGGTGGATATCTGCAGAACTTGCGCAAGTCGAAAAGTGGTACCGACGATGTGTTTACTCATGCATTCGAAACCCCACCATTTGTACATCCTGCCATTTATTCAGATGGTACTATCCCTATTGCCAGTGCCAATCGTTTCAATCCTTGGGCAGAGAGTACACAGCAGGGCTATTATAGAGGAACACGAAGTAAGTTGGAGTCTCTCTTCCAGTTGGAACAAAACCTGAAAATGATTACACCTGGTTTGAAGTTCAAGGCAACTTTTGCATTTGATACCTATAACGAGAACTTTGTAACTCGTGGAAAGACCCCAACCTATTATGGTGTGGCTAAGTCGCGAGGTGATGAGGGTGAGCTGATTCATGGTGTACTTTCTTATGGTAGCGAGTTCTTAGGGCATAGCTCCAATGCAAATTATGGTAATAACAGTACTTATTTAGAGTTCTCCTTAGGCTATAATCATACTTTTGCCAAGAAGCATGCCGTAGATGCCCTCTTCCTTTACAACCAGCGTTCTTACGATTGGGGTGATATCCAGCCTAAGCGTTCACAAGGTATAGCGGGTCGTCTTTCTTATACATTCGACCGTCGTTATGTGGGTGAGTTCAACTTCGGTTACAATGGTAGTGAGAATTTTGCCAAAGGCCATCGCTTCGGTTTCTTCCCATCTCTTGCCTTAGGTTGGATTATTTCTGAGGAAAAGTTTATGAGAAACAGTGCTGATTGGCTGACTCTCTTGAAGTTGAAAGGCTCTATAGGTAAAGTCGGTAATGATGATATCGGAGGACGCCGCTTCGCTTATATTACCACTATTAACACAGGAGCTTCTGGCTATCATTTTGGTTATGCTGGTGATTATTGGCGTGAAGGATATTCTGAGGGTGAGGTAGGTGTTAACAATTTGACATGGGAAACCTCTACAAAGACCAATGTTGGTATAGAGTTGGGACTTTGGAATGAGTTTAACCTCCAGTTTGACTACTTCTATGAGCATCGTACCAACATATTCATGCAGCGTAAGACTATTCCTACACAGGCAGGTTTCTTGAGTAACCCCTATGCCAACTATGGCGTCGTAGACAACAGTGGTGTGGATGGTACTATTACTTGGAATCACAAGTTTGGCAAGGATTTGCGAGTAGCTTTAAGAGCAAATTTCACCTATGCCAAGAATGAAGTCAAGGAGTATGATGAACCAGAGTCAGTAAAGGGTACTTATCGTTCATTAACAGGTCGTTCTATTGGTACACTTTGGGGACTTCAGGCAGAACGTCTCTATACAGACGAAGATTTTGAAAATGGTAAGTTGAAGGCAGGTATTCCTACACCAAATATAGGCTCTGTAGTTCGACCTGGTGACATCAAATATCGTGATATGAACGATGATGGTGTTATCGATGCCAAGGATGAGGGATATATAGGTGGAACAACGACTCCAAGAATTGTTTATGGTTTTGGTGGTAATGTTGAATACAAGAACTTTGACTTTAGTTTCTTCTTCCAGGGAACAGGACAGAGCTATCGTGTTATAGGAGGTACTCAGTACTTTATTCCAGGAAGTGGTCAAGGAGTTATGGGAAATGTTTATGCAAACTATAAGGATTGCTGGACTGAGGAAAATCCGTCACAAGATGTGTTCTGGCCACGTTTGTCGGAAAGCACTAACCCCAATAACAATTATGCCTCAACATGGTGGAAGAAAGACATGAGCTTCTTGCGTCTCAAGTCAATTGAACTGGGTTACACATTGCCAAGAAGCATTACTAAGGCAATTTATTCCAACAATATCCGCTTCTTTGTTAGTGGTAATAACTTGTTCTATATTTCTAAGTTCAAATTGTGGGATCCAGAGCTTGATACAACCGATGGACTAAAATATCCATCCATGCGCTCTGTAATGTTTGGGTTCCAGTTGAATTTTTGATTAGTAATAAATAATAAAAGACAAAAACAATGAGAAAGACATTATATATTGTGACAATGGTATTAGGCATGTTCGGATTCTCGTCTTGTTCTGATTATTTGGACAAGGAGAGTGACACCGAACTTGACTTGAAGATGGTCTTTGAGGACAAGACCCGTACCGAGGGCTGGCTTGCCAATGTCTATTCTGGAATTCCTGACCCATATCTTGGCTATTTGCAGTATGAGGGTTGGGAGATTTTAGGTGACGACATGACACCGTCAGAGCGTTATCGCCAATTCCCTGGTTGGAATGTCATTCCTTTTATCTTGGGTGAGTGGACTACCAACAGCAACTGGGATGGCAACTTCTGGGCCAATTTTCCACAGCGTATTCGTGAGGCAAACATTTTTATCCAAAATGTACATGCTTTGAACGAACAGGGCATAACCCCAACAGAGGTGGAGTACATGAAAGCTGAATGTCGCTTCTTGAAGGCATATTACTATGCTCTGCTTGCCAATACATACGGTGGTATTCCTTTTGCACCTGACGAAATCACACCATCCAACTTCAACTTGAGTGATCTGATGATTGGTCAGACACCTTATGACCAAGTAATTGATTGGTGTGATAAGGAATTGCAGGCCGCTTCTAAGATATTGCCTGCCAAATATACAGAGGCTCGCAAGTATGGCCGTGCTACCAGTGTTATGTGTCTGGCTGTAAGGGCGCGTATGTTGCTCTATGCTGCAAGCCCATTGGTTAATGGTAATACTGACTATGCCAACTACAAGAACGACAAGGGAGAAAACATTATAAACCAGACTTACGATGCCAGCAAATGGAGAAAGGCTGCCGATGCTTGCAAAGAGTTGATTACAGAGGCAGAGTCTGCTGGTTATAAATTGTATGAGGTGAAAATGTCAGATGGCAAGATAGACCCGTTTATGTCTTATCAGGATATGATGTTTAAGCGTTTCGATGAGGGTAATACCGAAATTCTGTTTGCTCGTCCTGGTGGATGTAATTATTCTTATTATGAGGGGCTTGCAACGCCTTTGCGTAGCAGCGGTAATGGAGGTCTGGGTGTAACACAGTCTTTGGTGGATGCGTTCTCAATGGAGAATGGTCTTCCTATTACCGATCCTGCATCTAATTATAAGGAAGAAGGTTTTTCTGATGCCGACGAACAGCGCGACAATACCGACTGGGCCTCTATTTGTAATGGAGGTTCCATCACCCGCAAGGGTACTTACAATATGTATTGTCATCGCGAACCTCGTTTTTATATTTGTGTAAACTTCAACAATGGTTATTTCAATCAGGAAGATCGTGTTTATAATATGTTCAGAGGTGATGGAACAGAGACCGACAACAACGGAACTCATGATGCTCCTCAGAACGGGTACTTCGCAAAAAAGAAAATTTACTATAAGGATAATGTAAAACAAGGTAGTTATCAGTATCGCCCTGGAATACTTTACCGTTTGGGAGAGGCTTACCTTAACTATGCTGAGGCTCTCAATGAGTGTGATCCGGGCAATGAGGAAATCCTGACATACCTCAATAAGATTCGTGAGCGTGCAGGTGTTCGCCAGTATACCACAGGTAATACAGATGACAACTACATACATGTCAATCTCAATAATCAGTCTGAGATGAGAAATCTGATTCATGCAGAGCGTCGCGTAGAACTTAATTGTGAGGGACTGCGCTATGATGACTTACGACGCTGGAAGGAAGCTGAGAAGGTGCTTACTGGTCCTTTCTATGGAATGAATGCTTATGGACGTGATGCTGCAAGTTTTTATAAGCGTACAGTTTATCAGACACGTGTTTACAAAAAGGCATTCTATTGGTTCCCAATTCACCAGGATGAGATGGACAAAAATGCCAAGTTGAAGCAGGCTCCATATTGGAATTAAACATAACAAACCATCATTTAGAAGATATTTATCATGAAGAAATTCATTTTATTCATACTTGTCGCCATTCCTTTGTTTTTGGCAAGCTGTAGTAGTGATGATATTCGGTTCTCCATTCCAGGAGTGGACGATCAGATGCACCTTGCTGCTTCTGAGGAATCGGTGACCCTTGAGCAGGATAAGGGAGAAGAGACTGCTATTACCTTTACATGGGGCGAAGCTCAAGACCGTGGTGAGGGTACTAAAATAAATTATTATTTCAAGATGGATCTCGAGGGTAACAACTTTGAGAATTCCATCAGTAAAATTTATATTCCCGAGGGACAGAATTCCGTTAGTTTCACTCATAAGCAACTTAATTCATATTTGAAGATGTGGGGAGTTTCTACTGGTACAACTGCTGTTGTTGAAGGAGAGATTATCGCAGAAGTAACTGGTGCAGACCATTACATGAAGCCTGAGATATCTACAACAACGGTCAATGTGACAGGTTATGAGATTCAACCGCGTAATCTTTACATATTCAAGGCTGATGCCACAGAAGGTGAGGGTGTTTTAATGGAAGAGGTTCTTTCTGAAACAAAGTACAGTTATGCTGGTGCATTGTTGGCTGGTGATTACAAGATTGCAGTAGATGCTGAGAGCGATGCTGTTCTAACTTTCCATGTGGAAAAAGACGGTTTCTGTGTTGTAAATGCAGATCTTTCAACAGGCGAGCAACCTACAATTACTTATCCTACTCCTGAGATAGACAAACTTTATATGGTTGGTAATGCTTGTGCGGCAGGATGGAATATTGGTGCCTCTTTGGAAATGACACAAGATCCTGTCAATAAGTTCTTATTTACATGGATTGGTCAGCTTTCTGCAGGTGAGTTGAAATTCCCATTGGATACCCCAAGTGATTGGAACTGCGATTTTATTATGGCTGCTTCCGAGAACCAGTCTATTACTGACTCACGAGCTGTCAAGAGAACCAGTCCTGATACCAAGTGGCAGGTCCTTTCTGGCGAAGCGGGTAAATATAAGGTTACAGTTGATACATATCACATGACTGTTACCTTTGAAAAGCAGAAAGAAGCAGAGGTACCTTCAGATCTCCCGATCAAGAATATTTGGATTTGGGGCAGTGCCACTTCTAATGGATGGAACTATCCGTTCCTGTTGCCTTTGGAGTATGATACAAATGCAGCCAAGGGAACTTTCGTCATTGAAACAACCTTGACAGAGGGCGAACTGAAGTTTGGATTGGAGAATGATCCAAACAAGGGTGTCAATATTGAGTGGCTTCGTCCTTTGAGTAAGGATGTTACAAATGATCTTGCACCGCTCTCTGCTTCAGATTTACAAGTACTTGGTCAAAGTCCTGACTATAAGTGGAAGGTTGAGGCTTCACAAGCTGGTAACTACAAGATTAGCATCAATGTCATTGACATGAAGGTTAAGTTTGAAAAAAAATAATAATAAGTAGAATCATATATGAAAAAGATAGTTTTATCAATTGTCGCAGTAATGTTATCTTTTATGATAATGGGATGTAGCGATTACTCGATAAATGGAGGTAGCTTCAATACAGGTTGGACTCCAGAAGATATCCCAGACGATCCTGTAACTCCTACACCTACTCCAGAGACAGCCGAGAAAGCACCTCTTTATTGGACGGTGTATGAGTATGGTCGTTTGGCAGAGAAGAACGGAACGGACTGCAATATGCCCAAAGAGGTTTGGCAGAAAAATATCGACTGGGTGGCTGAGAATCTTTTGCCATATGGTTACGATATGATTTGTACTGATGGCTTCATGGCTATGTTGGGCGATGATAATGCTGGGCATCCTTACATGACCTCATATGCTCATATTCCATTGACCGAACTTATTCAGATGTGTAAGGACAAAGGTTTAAAGTTGGGCATCTACGACAACCCCCTTTGGGTGCATGGCTCTTTAGATTGTCCTATCGAGGGAACAAAGTATACTGTACGTAATTTGCTTTATGAGCAGGGTAAGGATCAAGTGAAGAATCCTGATGCTGACGGCGACATCTTTACATGGATCGTTCCCAGCCACAAAGGTGGTAAGGAATACATCGACGGCTTCTTCAAATATTATAAGAGTATTGGTGTTGATTTCATCCGTATGGACTTTATGTGTCTCTTTGAAGATGGTATTCGTGGAGGTGGCACTAAGGGTGAAGGCCGTGGCTATGGTAGTGCGGAGTATCGTTTGGCTTTGCAGTATATCGCTGAGGCAGCCCAAAAGTATGGTGTGTTTACTTCTATCGTGATGCCTAATATGAAAGATCATGGTCAGTACGAAGCTCAGTATGGCAATATGGTTCGCATTGTGGATGACGCCTGCGAAGGTGGATGGGATCACTTGTCAAGCCGTTGGCGCGGTGCGCAGTATATTAAGGTAGATCAGTGGCCTGCAGCCAACAACCAGTTTGATGGCTTTACTTATTGGTCTGATATTACTGGTCGTGGCAAGGTTATTGCCGATGGAGACTTCCAACTCATGCGTCGTTTCAATTCTGATGATGAGCGTCGGTCTTGTATCACTCTGCAACTTATGGCTGGTGGTCCTATTGCCGTAGCTGATGAGTATAATACTATTGGTTATGAGTCGGGTGAGAATAGTTATAGCGAGAGTTTTTATAGTGCAGCAAGAGCTGCCCACAATGTAAGTTTCTACCAGAACGAAGAAGTGTTGGAACTCAATAAGGATAAGTTTGTAGGAAAGCCTTTGAGTAACAATATATCTACAACAAGAAATGGCGCGGGTATAGAGATTGCTGAAGATGCTAACAGCCAAGTATGGTATGGTCAGATGAGCAATGGCGATTACATTGTGGCTCTCTTCAACCGTGAGAATATAGAACAGGAACGCGGTGTAGAACTCTCAGCCCTGGGTATTTCGGGTAGTATGAAAGTGAGAGATCTTTGGACACATACCGATGAAGGTGAGGTAACTAAGGTTTCTGCGAAATTGGCTCCTCATGCCTGCAAGGTTGTTCGCTTGAGCAAGCCTGAATAATTTTTGTTATCTGAAAATTAAATATTAGAAAGAACATGAAACGTATCTTAAAATCAATCAGCTATATGGCAGTGATGGCTACTGCTGTTATGGCATTTTCCTCTTGCGAGGAAGAGTTGCCTGACCCAATAGGAAAGCCACGGACTGCTGTTACCATCCAAACCGATTGGGGCTCTTGCGGTTTGAATAATGCCCCAAATTCTTATTTCTTGAGCATAAATGATGAGGTAAGCACGGTGAGTGGTAACACCCAGCAGCTTACTTTGAAGAGTATAATGATTATACATTCAGATGCTATAATGGCGCCAGTCATATTACAGTTGCTGAGGCAAGAGCTACTGTAGATGCTTCCACCTTTATGGTAAACGATGCAAATGCCATCAACGGCAATCCTGATGCGTTCTGTTATGGTGTAGCTACCGAGACAGACTTGACGGGTGATAGCCAGAGTTACACTATAGCTATGAAGCGTCTTACGCGTAAACTCACATTGACTACGCCCGATTTAGCAGCTAAGAATGCCGAAGGTAAAGATTTATCTGTACAGGAGGTTATGTAATCCTTACTGGCGCCTACTCAAGCTACAATATGGTTTCAGGTGTAGCCAATACTCCTGTTTCTGCTGTATCTGAGGTTACAGTCAATGCAGAGATAAGAGTATAGTAGCTCCATTCAATCTCTTTGGATTGGATTTGGATGGTGATATAACCCTTTCATATGTACTCTCTATGTCGGATGGCACTACTCTTAAGGGTTCTGCTGACGTTAAGGATGCTTTGGTAAACTTTAATGATGGTAGTATCGAGGATGTCAATATCAATGTAGAGAATGCTGAATTTGAAGATCCAACCTTTAATTTCCCATATAATTCTATCTATGCATGGGGTAGTGCAACATCTGCAGGCTGGGATTGGAATGACAAGGCTATCGAACTGACTAAGATAAATAAATATACTTATTCTGCTGAAATGGAATTGAAGGCAGGCGAACTTAAATTTATGCTTGGTGGTAGTAACTGGGATGGAGTGCAGGCTTGGTTGATGGCGGCTACTCCTGGAGCTTCACTTTCTGAAACAGCTGCCGAGGTTGTCAGTCGTGCAGATGGTGATGCACACGACTATAAGTGGAGTGTGAGTGCTGTTGAAGCTGGCAAATACCAGATAGTTATCAATCTGAAGAAGATGACGATGACTGCAACTAAGATAGATTAACGTATTTAAAATAACCAAACTTGAATAAAGCTATAAATATGAAGAAACATATAATATCCCTCTCCGGGCGAGAAGGACTGTTGAGTATTTTGCTCTTAAGTTTAATGATGATGCTTCTGCATGGCTTTCTGCTCAAACTGTAAAATCTCCAGATGGCAATCTCAGTGTTACTTTCTCGCTCAATGACAAAGGAACCCCGGTCTATCAAGTAGATTACAAAGGCAAGACTGTCATTAACCCAAGTACATTGGGCATTGAGTTGGCAGAGGAAAACTCTTTGATGGACATGTTCCGTATCAATAAGGTGACCACTTCCACATTTGATGAAAAATGGCAGCCTGTATGGGGTGAGGAGAAAGAAATCCGTAACCATTATAATGAACTTTTCATTGAAATGGAAAAGCCTTCTAATGGTAGATACATGAACCTTCGTTTCCGCGTATATAATGATGGCGTCGGCTTTCGTTATGAGTTCCCCCAGCAGAAGTATTTGCCTTACTTTGTAGTGAAGGCAGAACATACTCAATTTGCCATGACGGGTGACCACAAGGCCTGGTGGATTCCTGGTGACTATGATACGCAGGAGTATGATTATACGGAGTCTAAACTCTCAGAAATTAGAGGTTTGCTGCAGAGTGCTATTTGCAGTAATGCTTCCCAGACAATCTTCTCGCCTACAGGTGTGCAGACTTCGCTTCAGATGAAGACAGCAGATGGTATTTATCTCAATATTCATGAGGCGGCTTTGGTGGATTACTCATGTATGCATTTGAACTTGGATGATAAGAACTTTATTTTCGAGTCACAACTCACCCCCGATGCTCAAGGCAACATGGCACATATGCAGACTCCATGCTCTACTCCTTGGCGTACTATCATGGTGGTAGATGATGCCCGTAAGATTCTTGCTTCTCGTTTGATACTCAATCTCAATGAACCCTGCAAATATACCGATACATCTTGGATAAAGCCAGTAAAGTACATCGGGGTATGGTGGGAGATGATAGGTGGTGGCAAGCAGTGGTCTTATACTAATGATCTTCCTTCTGTTCGTCTTGGTGTTACCGATTACAGTAAATGCACCCCCCATGGACAACATCCTGCCAATACTCAGAATGTAAAGAAGTATATAGATTTTGCTGCCAAAAACGGATTCTCTCAGGTACTGGTAGAGGGCTGGAACATTGGTTGGGAAGACTGGTTTGGTCATAGCAAAGATTATGTCTTTGACTTTCAAACTCCTTATCCCGACTTCGACCTTAAAGGACTTAACGATTATGCTCATTCCAAGGGCGTTCGTCTGATGATGCACCACGAGACTTCGGCTTCTGTTCGTAATTACGAGCGCCATCTTGAGGCAGCATACAACTTGATGAACAAATATGGATACAATTCTGTAAAGAGTGGTTATGTGGGCAACATTATTCCACGTGGCGAGCATCACTACGGACAGTGGCTCAATAATCACTACCTCTATTGCGTTACCGAGGCGGCCAAACACCACATCATGGTAAATGCACACGAGGCTGTTCGCCCTACAGGTCTTTGCCGTACCTATCCTAATCTCATTGGAAACGAGTCGGCTCGTGGTACAGAGTATGAATCATTTGCGGGTAATAAGGCTTTCCATACTACGGTATTGCCTTTTACTCGTTTACAGGGTGGTCCAATGGACTATACTCCAGGTATATTGGAGGGTGACATGAATAAGATAGACCCTAACAAGCATCATCACATCAACTCAACTTTGGCTCGTCAGTTGGCATTGTATGTTACTATGTACAGCCCATTGCAGATGGCTGCAGACATACCTGAGAACTACGAGAAGTATGCAGATGCTTTCCAGTTTATCAAGGACGTTGCTATAGACTGGGATGAGAGCCGTTATTTGGAGGCAGAGCCTGGTCAGTATGTTACGGTTGCCCGTAGAGCTAAGGGTACAGGCAATTGGTTTGTAGGTTGTACGGTAGGTGAGACAGCTCATCAGTCTAACCTCAAACTCGATTTTCTAACTCCAGGAAAGAAATATGTAGCTACCATCTATGCCGATGGCAAGAATGCAAGCTACAAGGCAAACCAGCAGTCATACGTTATCACTAAGCGCGTGGTGACCAACAAAACTTCTCTTAAGTTGAACGCGGGTGCAGGTGGTGGTTATGCCATCAGTATCTTCGAGAAATAATTAATTTGTTAAAATATAGTCTCCCCATGTTGATACTTTTGTTTAACATGTGGAGACTTTTTATTTCTTTAAATGATGAGAAAAACGTTTTTTTTACACTTTGTTTCTAAGTATCTACTTTCTTTTGCTCTTTCGTTGTTGGTTGTATACAGCTCTGCCGACAATATATCTTCACGGCTTACGGTGGATATGACTACTGATAAGGCTTGTTATATACCAGGACAGTCTGTAGTATTTGTATTAAGTGGCAATGTTCCTGCTAATACGATGGTGCGTTACAGGCATGGTTCTGCCATTTTGGAGACCCATAAATTGTCTGAAGTGATGAGCAATAATAAGTGGTCTTGGACTCCCCCAATGACCGATTATCAAGGTTATTTGGTAGAAGTCTATACAGAAACCAATGACCAATCTACCATTTTGGGCACGGTAGCCGTTGATGTGTCAAGTGACTGGAAACGTTTTCCTCGTTATGGCTTTATTGCCGATTTTGACAATGCTGGTGGAAGCATAGACAAGAATGCTAATATTAAGAACGAGATGGCTTATCTTAACAGGCTTCATATCAATGGAGTTCAGTTCCAAGACTGGCAGTGGATGCATCACAAGCCTGTCAAACTGGATACCAATGGCTCACTCATACCTTGGTATCAGGATATCAGCAACCGTTGGGTTGGTGTAGAATATGTCAAGAACTACATAGCAGAGCAGCATAAGTATGGTATGAAGTCTATTTTTTATAACCTTTGTTTCGGTGCATGGAAGAATGCAGAGAATGATGGGGTAAAACCCGACTGGGCTCTGTTAAAAAAAGATGGCTCGGGCAATTTTTATCAAGACTATCATGCTTTGTCAAGTCCGTGGGCAAGTAATATCTATCTACAGGTACCCGGCAATATGGAATGGCAACAGTATTTAGCTGATAGGAATACGGAAATATATAGCCATTTTGATTTTGATGGTTTCCAGATAGATCAGTTGGGCTATCGTGGCGATGTATATGATGCCCGTCACAAAGTGGTAGATTTGCCCGCGAGTTATAAATCATTTATTCATGCAATGAAGTCGGCTCATCCGGATAAATGTCTGATAATGAATGCGGTTTCTGGTTATGGAGCCGATAATATCGTCAGTAACGATGTAGGTTTTTGTTATAATGAAGTATGGGGTAATGGCAATGGGTATGGAGGTGTTTCCGAAGCCGATTTTGCCAATCTTTTGGGTATTATTCAGGCGAACGACAAGTATAGCGACCATCAACGACAGACAGTTTTTGCGGCTTACATCAATTACGACAAAGCGGACAATGGAGGATCAGGGGACAAGATGGTGAATACTCCAGGAGTATTGCTTACCGATGCAGTGATAGCTGCCTTGGGTGGCTCTCATCTTGAGATGGGAGACCATATGCTTACCCGTGAGTATTTCCCTGCAGCACCATTGTCAATGAGTGATGCTCTTAAGACTGCTATGGTAAGATACTATGACTTTCAGACGGCTTATCAGAATTTTTTGAGAGGCACTACTTCCAAGGCCGCTTATTTGCCAAAGGTCAGCACTTCATCCAATTATTCAGTAAATGCTTGGCCCCCAAAGAGCTATTCTATCACTACTTTTGCTAAGAAGGTTGGAAACTGTGATGTACTTCATTTCTTGAATTTTCTCAATACAGACGATCTTTCCTGGCGTGATGTTTGGGGAACACGTACTTGTCCAGACAAGTATACTGGTATCCCCATAACAGTGACTGTCAATCGTAAGATAGATAAGGTTTGGGTGGCATCTCCGGATAGTCATGCTGGAGCAGTACAGGAGCTTGTTTTCACACAGAAAGGAGATGATGTTTCTTTTGTGCTTCCTTCTTTGGAATATTGGACTATGGTGGTGATGGAAGGTCCCAATGATGAGGACCATGTCTATATCACAGGAGAGGCAGTACAACTCGATGGGCATGATGCTTACGACTTGGCCTATGCTGTTCCTATGACAAACAAGGGGGAAGGCAAGGTTTACAAGACGACAACTTACCTAAAAGCTAATGAGTTGTTCAAGTTTACCAATGGTCGTGACTGGAGATACTGTAAGAGTTATTGTTCCGTGTATAAAGATTATCAGTTCAATTCTTTTGTCAGTCTTGCTCATATTACAACCTTAGGAGAGGATTTTAAGTTTATGGTTCCTGATGCAGGGTATTATGATATCACCATCGACTTAGAGAAGATGCGAGTTTATGTTACTAAGGCAGAACACTCGGGACTGTCTGCTATAATAGCCGATAAGTCTGCTTCTGGTGAGTTTGCTTCTTGGTATTCAGTGAGTGGAGTGCCTGTAGATAAGCCCCGGAAAGGGATATATGTAAATAGAGGAAAGAAAGTTTTATTTTAGTCTATATGTTCTATCGTCACTCTTTTTATGTTGATAATCCTTCTGTAAAGGTTATAAACGTTTGTATATAATTTGTATCTTTTAAGTTTGTTGTAACTATTAATAGGCTGAATATCAATAGGTATTGGCTTTTATTTGTTTGTATTTTTAATGAATGTCATCATAACTTATTAATAAAAAGACTATCTTTGCAATCGTTAATGTAAACAAATGCAATTAGTGTAAATAGTTAGACTTAATATTTTAAACCTATTTTTATAGTAAAATCATGACAATCAAACGATTTTTTGTTTTAGCTCTTGCATTGGTTGTTCCCTTTTTGATAGAGGCACAATCTTTAGTAAATGACCCAGTGGCATCAAGCAAAGCCATTGTCGTAAGTGGCAATGCGCGTTTTACAGTCTTGACTCCTGAGATGATACGTATTGAGTTTAGTGAAAATGCTCGATTTGAAGACCGTGCTACGTTTACTGTGCTCAACAGAAAGCTTGAAGTACCAACTTTTATAAAGTCAGAGGATGATACCTTTCTTTATATAGAGACATCTAATCTCAAGTTAAAGTATCGCAAGGGTACAGATCCTCGTACTGTACCTGCGTCAGCCAACAATCTGAAAGTTGAAGTCAACAATCATGGTGTATCTTCGGTTTGGTATCCAGGCAAACCTGACCCACAGAATCTGAAGGGTACCTGCCGAACACTGGATGGCTTGATGGGTGAAAGTAAGCGCAGTGAGATGGAGAATGGTTTGGTTTCTCGCTCAGGATGGGCAGTGATTGATGATGCTTGGACAGCTACGCGTTCCGATGGAGGAAGTTCTTATGCTCTCGTTTATAATAATGAGGTAGGGTATTCTTGGTGGGCACCTCGTGCTGACGAACATGCCATGGATACTTATCTTCTTGGTTATGGCGACAATTACAAAAAGGCAGTGTCCGATTATACTAAGATAGCAGGAAAAATTCCTTTGCCTCCCGATTATGTATTCGGATACTGGTATAGTAAGTATGCTTCTTATTCGGCACAGGATTATCGTAATATCATGGCAGACCTGAAAACAAACAAGATTCCAACTGATGTGATGATTTTAGATATGGACTGGCATTGGAATGGTAACGACTATAGTCAATCTGCGGGTCGGGGAGGATGGACTGGCTGGTCGTGGAACACCAATTTGTTGCCAGACCCTAAAGGCTTGTTGGCTGAGATGCATAGTAAGAACTTTAAGACTGCACTCAATCTGCACCCTGCTGATGGTATCAACGAGGTGGAGTCGCCTGAGTATTTCTCTCAGATGCGAAATGATTTGAATGGCAAGTATCTTGACGGTAATACTATTAAGTGGAGTTTAGACTATACCGATTTTACAAAGTCGTTCTTTCGTAATATTATCAGAGATCATGAAAGTGAAGGCGTAGATTTCTGGTGGCTCGATTGGCAGCAGTATCTTACCAGTCCTTATACAAAGGCATTGAGCGAGACTTTCTGGTGCAACCATGTTTTCTTTAATGAGGCTACTAAGCTTACTGACCATCGCCCAGTCATCTTTCATCGTTGGGGAGGCTTGGGAAGCCACCGCTATCAGATAGGATTCTCGGGTGATGCCAATATCAGTTATGAGGCTTTGGCTTTTGAGCCTTATTTTACAGCTACAGCATCCAATGTAGGTTATGGTTATTGGGGACATGACTTGGGAGGACACGCGTATACTAATGACGAGTTAGTAAACAATCCAAATTTGGTCTTGCGTTGGATACAGTTTGGAGTATTTACCCCTATTTTCCGTACTCACGCCACTGCCGATGGTAGAATAGAAAGAAGAATATGGAAGTTCCCTAACTTTCCTACTATCCTTGAAGCTGTTCGCTTGCGCTATTCGCTTTTCCCCTACATCTATACGATGGCACGAAAGGCTTACGATACTGGTCTGTCGATTTGTCGTCCTCTCTACTATGAGTATCCTGAGCAGGATGAGGCATATGCCTATGACGGAGAATATTTCTTTGGCGATGATATTCTTGTGGCTCCTATTACGACAAAGAGCGGAACTAACGGCATGACAGAAAAGGAAGTATGGTTTCCTGAAGGTCAGTGGTGGAGTGTGGATACCCATGAACTGATACAAGGTCCTTGCAAGCGTACCTTGTCATATACTGATGAACAGTTTCCTTACTTCTTCCGTCAGGGTGCTATCATACCTTATAATCCTGAGACTGTGATGAATGTTACCGAGCGTCCAGACAGAATGATTCTCAACATTGTGTCGGGAGCTAATGGCGAGGGAACTCTTTATGAAGACGATGGCGACAATCCTGATTATGCTTCTAAGTACGCTGTTATCAACTTTGCGCAGGCTTGTGAGGGTCAGACGGGCAGATACGTTATCTCTTCTCGCAAGGGTACTGTTAGCAAAGCACCTGTTAATCGTTCCTATCAGTTGCGTATCTTCAACACGCCAACTCCTTTGTCGGCTACAGTGAATGGAAAATCAGTAGCATATAGCTATGATTCCGTCAAGAAGTGCACTATAGTAGAAGTGCCTTATGGCAGTTGTTCCGTTGACAGACTCGTTATTGTAAAGTATAGTGAAACCTTGAATACGGGTATTGTCAGCGCAAAGGCAGATAAAATGCAGGTTGTGTATGAAAGAAACAGCAAAAAACTGAAAGGTTCTTTTGAAAGTACTAAAAAAAAAGTCGCGCTCGAAATAAGTAACAGTGTGGGCAAGATTGTGCTCAGAAACACTTACAGCAACGTGAATAGTTTTACAGAAGACCTGACATGTTTGTTTCCACAGCTTTATATCGGCAAAGTGGTAGCAGACAATCAGACTTATGTTCAGAAATTCATCAAACAATAAAACGACTCACTCATGAAAAGAATAAGTATATGGCTCTGCGCTTTATTTGCAGTTATGATTATGAAGGCTGCAGATATGTCTAATTCCTTAGAACTGTCGCAGTTGTATATCATCGGTGATGCTACTCCTTATGCTTGGGACGTACAGAAAGCCGGTGAAATGCAGAAGGTAGATGATGGCGTGTTCCGTTGGTCAGGGCATCTTGAGGCTGACAAAGAGTTTAAATTTATAAACACACGTGCTTTCGTTAAGCATATTGTTGCAACTTCCTCAGGACAGCTTGTTGACAAGGGTAAAAGCTACAATCTCAATTTCGAGATAAATTACGGCCTGGATAATAGCAGAGACTTAAAGTTCAAGCCCGCTGCCACCGGTGATTATACGATATATGTGGATTTGCGAAGCATGCAGATGGCACTCTATGATGAGGAACAGGCTGTTAATCTTCCAGACAAACTTTATGCTACTGGCTCTGCTCTTGACGGCAAGACTGTTGAGATGGAAGTGATGGGAGGTATAGAGTATAAGTTAGCTGGCGACTTCAAGTCGGGCAAAATTATCTTTCGAGATACGCCACAGCCCACAGCTTCCACAAAGTACTATGTCCCTTTGTTTGATGGTGTGGACATAACTTTTGGCAAGGCTGTGAATGCTTCTTTAAAAGAAACCACCAATGGTGATGTAGAGGGATGGAGTGTTGCTGTTCCTGGCAAATATACTTTCTATCTGCGTAAGGATTTACAGTTGGCTTATGCCAAAACATTCAAACCTTTCAGCACGCTCTATTTAGTAGGTGGTTGTTGTGAATTAGCTTGGAACTATTGGGATGCTGCAAGTAGCCGCTTTACTCCCAATCCATCCAAACCAGAAGAGTTGACATGGGAGGGATATTTGACACCGAACTGGAATGATTCCCGTAATGAGCCTGATAAACTGAAGATATTAACAGCTCCCGATTGGTTCTCTGAGACTTATCATCCATATGTGCCCGATTATCCTTTGGTTGGCGAATATAATTTCCGTATAACAGGTAGTGAGGATTTTAAATGGATTATCTACGATGCAGGAACGTACCGTATAACGGTCAATACATTGACGGAAACCATGAAGGCTGTGAAGCTGAACAATAATGCTAAACAGAATGGAACTAATCTGTCGACGACAGCTATCGGCTGTGTAGAGGAGCCTTCGTTGGTCAAGGTGGCATGCAGCCGTGGTGCAGTGTATGTCAAGTCTGCTGTCGGAGAGGTGGCTGTTTCTGTTCACACCATAGATGGTAAACGTATAGCTTCTGCTCCTGTGGTTAAGGAGGGCGTTGTGGCGGAAGGTTTGTCTAAAGGCATTTATGTCGTTAAGTTACTTGGAAATACGGTATGTCTTTCACGCAAAGTCGTGATGAATGAATGAAGTAAGAATTATTAACGCAAATATATATTTTAAATTAGAAGATTATGGTACAAAAAATAACTCGTTCTTTAATGTGCTGCGTTTTGTTTGCCATGAGTGTTGTGGCTTCTTTTGCAGCAGATAAGTTGATGATTATTGGTGACGCTGTTTGGGGTGGATGGAATCCTGAAAATAGTGTCGTCATGTTGCCTGCAGGCGAAAATGTGTTTAAGGCGACGGTTTATCTGAAAAAGGTAGATGGTGAGACCGTTACACAGGGTTTTAAGTTGCTGACTGCTGCTAAGTGGGATTGCTTGCAATATCATGCAGGTGATAGCGACGTTGAACTTGAAGAAGGTGTGGCTGCTAAGCTTTATGATAGCCAGGAGAATAGTAGCGACAATAAATTTCAGGTAAAGGAGTCTGCTAACTATGATGTTGTTTGCGACCTCAATGCCAAGACGATTACAGCTACAAAGTCTGCTTATCAAGATCACCCTGTCAATCACAATGCTTTGTGGATGGTTGGCACTGCCACTTCTGGTGGTTGGGATATAATCTCTTCACCCCAGATGACACAGGATTCGGAGAATCCAATGGTTTTTAAAGCTACGACCTATTTGAAGCCTGGTGAGATGAAAATAGCTCAGAATAATGATGCTGGCTTTGACCAGAAATTCTATTTGAGAGATGCCACAGATCCTACTAAGGTGGTTCTTGGCGGTGACGATAATAAGTGGGAAATCACTGAGGCTGCCACCTACGATGTGATTGTAAATCTTGCCGACATGACAATCGACATCAAAAAGCATTATGCCGATTTCGTAGTAGATCATCTGTTTGTGATAGGCGATGCTATCTGGAGTGGTTGGGGATTTGCCAACAGTACCGTACTGTTTCCTGACGAAAATGGAATTTGCAAAGCTACTCTTTATCTTGAGGAAAATAAAGGCTTTAAGTTCATGGCAGAGAGTGATTTTGAAGGTTTGCAGTTCCGTGCAGGTGATGCAGATGTTACTTTAAAGAATGATGTCGCATCCAGTTTGGTATCTTCGAAGACAATCGTGAAGATACGAGATTTATGGTAAGCGAGTCTGCCAACTATGACATTGTTTGTGATGTAAAAAACAAAACTATAACCTTAACCAAGTCAGCTTATCAGGATGCCCATGCCAAACATGCTGAGTTGTGGATGATAGGCACTGCTACTCCAAATGGATGGCAGATAGACAAAGGTGTACTATTGAAGCAGGATGCAGAGAATCCTATGGTTTATACCGCAACAGCCGAACTAAAAGAGGGTGAGTTCAAGTTTATTGTCAATAAGTATATGGGATTTGATCAGACTGCTTATGTAAAGGATGCTGCAGACGACAGCAAGGTTGTTTACGGTGGTGACGATAACAAGTGGAATATCACCGAGGCTGGTATTTATGATGTGAAATTGAATCTTGCCAACATGACTATAACTGTTGCTAAGAAAGGTGCTACAGGCATTTCTTCGGTGAATGCAGATGTAACTTCTCCTGCCGAGTTTTATACACTTGATGGCAAGCGTGTGAATGGTTTTTCTGGTAAGGGAATTTATATCAAGCGTCAAGCTGGTAAGTCTGTTAAGGTAGTTGTTACCAAATAACTCCATTTCTTAATATAGGTATAAGCCCCCATACGTGCTTATGGGGGCTTACATTTGCATTTTTTTCTTCTGACAGCTCATATTCTCATTATACAATAATATTTTCTTTGATTTGTAAAGTGTTGATTGTTAGTTTGTTGTAGAAATACTATTTGTCTTTTCGTTATATATACGTTAGTCTTCTTGTATCATGTTGGTAATGGCTGTAATTTTGCACCACAGTCTATGACATACAACAATGATAAGGATTAATAAATATGAACAAGTTTTTGAATGTTATGAGAGCCGTTGTCTTGTCGATGGCATTGGGCTCTTTGCTCCAGGCGCAAGCTTCGGTAGCTGATGCAAAGAAATTTCAGATACCAGGTCCCAAGGATAAAGGTATAGCAGGTGCTGCCGTTCCTTATGTACGGTATGATTCTCAGAAGGCATCTTTAGGTGGTGGTGCCACCTTGAAGACTTCGGCAATGATGGATCGTTTCAACATTGCGTCTCAGGCTTCCGAACAGAGTTATGTGGAATTGCCTGGCAATGGTGCCAGTGCAGAGTGGATAGTACATGTCATTGAGGATGCTAATGTCGTAGGGCGTGGCGTTACCATGCGCTTTACCATGCCTGATACAGGTGATGGTATGGGACAGAAAGGCTCTCTCGATGTTTACGTCAATGGCAATAAGGTGAAGACCGTTGACCTAAACTCGTATTGGATGTGGCAGTATTTTGCCAGCGGCAATCCTTCTGATGCTCCTGATGGTG
>ERZ791624.492-NODE-492-length-27029-cov-4.559353_pt1 | contig 27029 bp, 20 predicted proteins | sample MGYA00510058_ERZ791624 | MGnify/ENA primary metagenome ERZ791624 (study PRJEB30046, sample SAMN00715158) | human gut metagenome | study: EMG produced TPA metagenomics assembly of the A metagenome-wide association study of gut microbiota in type 2...
GCCGCCGAAGGAGAATCATCCACCGTGCGATGCACGTCATGCGTAAAATCGCGCGGATTGATGCAGCTCACCTCAATCAGGCCCTTGGAGGCAGCGCGCTGCAGAATGCTGTGACCTGCAGCCTGCTCAATCTGTTCGGGAAATAAGGTTACAAATAAAAACTTCATTCTGCCTCAACCCACTCAGGCAGCTCCACGACAATGCGCTTTTCTGCCAGATTGATTTCCTTGACATATTTCTTCAGTGCCGGCAGCAGGTAATCCTTCTGTCCGGGGACAGCGATAACATAAACATCGTTGCTGCCTGTGCTCAGTGCGTCCTTAAAGGTACCGATTTGCTCGCCCTGCTCGTCATAAACAGGCAGGCCGATGAGATCAGCAACATAGAAGCGTCCTTCCTCCAGCTCCGGCAGGTCCTCAGCGTTAATGCTTACCTCCATACCGCGCAGCAGCTCGGACTCGTTCATGCTTTTGATTTCGGCAGTAGTCACCAGCACCATTCTTTTATGAAAGCGTGCTGCTTTCACGGTCAGCTTGCGACCGTCCGGCAGCAGCAGATAATCCAGGTCTAAAAATTGTTCCGGCTTATCGGTTAACGGCAATATACGAATATCGCCCCGCACACCGTGCGGAGCGACAATTTTGCCAATAACTATTTGGTTTTCCATGGATTATTCGCGGAAAGCGATAATCTTACCGTCTTCGGTAAGGATTTCTGCGCCCATCAGGGTATCAATATTGGTGCCTACGGTAATTTCTACAGTACGCTCCAGGTACCATGACCAATTTCAGCGCCCAGCTCCAGAGCTTCCGCTCTTTTCAGCTTAGCCTCTGCTTCTTGTTTGGCAGCAGTACGCTTATTTCTTTCGATGTCAATTTGTTCGCGCAAAGCCGGAAGCACGCTCAAATCGCTGGCAGCCTGATGCAATGCTTTTTTAGCCTGGAACTCGAATTGCTCCAGATCAAGCTCCATATTCTTTATGGTATTTTGGAGATCTCCAACAATTTTCAACTTTAAATCTTCAGTAACTTTTGCTTTAACAGCGACGGGAACCCTAACGATCATTTTATCCATAGCGATATACCATCCTCAATCAAATAATTTCGACAATGACTTTCACATTTTCACGGGTTGCTACTGCTTTCATAACAGTTCTGATAGCTTTTGCGATACGGCCCTGTTTTCCAATAACCTTACCCATATCTTCAGAAGCAACATGGAGGCGAAGCACCGTTGTTGTACCGGTGGTCTCCTCCTCCACTACTACTGCAGAGGGGTCATTTACAAGAGATTTGGCCATAACTTCTACCAATTCCTTCATGTAGATCACGCCCCCTCAAATTATTTTGCTGCTTTAGCTTCAGCAAATTTTTTCATGATACCATCCTTGCTGAACAGGTTTTTAACGGTATCAGTCGGTTGAGCGCCTTTGTTCATCCAGTCGATAGCTTTCTCAGCATCGATTTTTACGCTAGCCGGTTGAACGGTAGAATCGTAGTAACCGATAGATTCGATGAAACGACCATCACGAGGAGAACGAGCGTCTGCAACAACAATACGATAGAAAGGAGCTTTTTTAGCGCCCATACGTTTTAAACGGATTTTAACTGCCATGTTGATTTTCACCTCCTTAAATTAATATCTCACAACATGGAACTTTTCATTTATTATCTGCCAAACGGCAACTTGAAGCCGCCCTTGGAAGCAAACTTTGCCATACCCTGCATACGCTTCATCATCTTCTTGCTTTCTTCGAAGTTCTTCAGAAGCTTGTTGACATCCTGTACACGCATGCCGCAGCCTGCAGCGATACGTTTACGACGGCTGCCGTTGATGATTTCGGGTTTTTGTCTTTCCTTCTTGGTCATGGAGCGGATAATTGCTTCGATGCGGTCGAATTCCTTTTCGTCCACATTAGCTTCCTTCAGCTTTTGGCTGATGCCGCCCATGCCAGGGATTAAGCCTAAGATGGTTTCCAGAGAACCCAGCTTTTTAACCTGCTGCATTTGGTCCAGGAACTGCTCTAAGGTGAATTCATCCTTACGCAGCTTTTTCTCCATCTCCAATGCCTTGGCGAGGTCAGTTGTAGACTGGATTTTTTCTACCAGAGTCAGGATATCACCCATGCCCAGGATACGGGAAGCCATACGGTCCGGATGGAAAGGCTCCAGAGCGTCCAGCTTTTCGCCCAAGCCGATTAATTTAACCGGTTTGCCGGTAACAGCCTTTACGGAAAGAACCGCACCGCCGCGGGCATCGCCGTCGAGCTTGGTAACAATCAGGCCGTCAATGCCCAATTCCTTATCAAAGCTCTCGGCAACAGTTACTGCGTCCTGACCGGTCATAGCATCTACAACCAGCAGAATTTCCTGAGGATGAACAGCGCCCTTAATGTTGCGCAGCTCCTCCATCAGCTCTTCATTTATATGTAAGCGACCTGCGGTATCGATGATTACCGTATCGCATGCCAGGCTATGCGCCTTTTCCATGGCCTTTTGGGCAATTTCTACAGGAGAAACCTTATCGCCCAGAGTAAATACCGGCACATTCAGCTGTTCGCCCAAAACCTGCAGCTGGGTAATAGCAGCAGGACGGTAAACGTCGCCTGCAACCAAAAGCGTTTTTTTGTGCTTGCGCTTCAGGTAGTTAGCCAGCTTGCCGGCGGTAGTAGTTTTACCTGCGCCCTGCAGACCAACCAGCATGATAACTGTCGGCGGTTTGGGAGCAACAGTGAGCTTGCTTTGGGTACCGCCCAAAAGCTCAATCAGCTCTTCATTTACAATCTTGATAATCTGTTGATGCGGATTCAGGCCTTCACCGATCGCTTCACCAACAGCGCGCTCTTTAACCTTGGCTACAAAGTCCTTAACAACCTTGAAGTTAACGTCGGCCTCCAAAAGCGCCATACGCACTTCGCGCATAGGAGCCTTTAAATCCTCCTCAGTCAGCTTGCCGTTGCCACGGAACATCTTTAATGCATTTTGTAATCTTTCAGATAAACTTTCAAATGCCATTCTATCTACCTACCTTCACTGCAAAGCTCTTTAAGCATTTGCACGGCCTCGTCTTTTTTTGCCTCATCCGGAGTTGCCAGCAAATCTATTGCCTGCTGCAGCTTAGCATGCAGCTCCTCCTCGCGGCTCAGCACCTTCAGTGATGCTTCATATCGTTCTAGCAGCTGCTCAACACGCTTGAGCAGGTCGTGGACAGCCTGACGCGAAACGCCCAGCTCCTCCGAAATCTCACTCAGAGACAAGTCGTCATAGAAATACAGTCCCAGGCATTGCTTCTGCTTAGCTGTCAGAAGTCCACCGTAAATATCAAAGAGCCTGCCTAAGCGCATACGCTGCGCAAAAATTTCTTCTGCTGACATATTTATCCCTCTCGAAATTTAGTCGACTATGTAAGTATAAAGCATAAAGCGATGCTTGTCAAGTATTTTTACTTGTCACCTTTAAAAAATTTTCTAAGCCTCTTTTTCTTCCTTCAGCCATTGCCAGATCAGCGGCGCTGCGTAGCTTCCCATTGCCTCATACGTCTGGGATTTGGGATGAATGCCGTCAACATAGGCCTTAAACCTTGCTCCGGCATCCAAGCCGATAGCAGGCTGCAGGTCTAATATAAAAGCCTTACCGCCGCAGATATGCTCTGCCTCCTGCCGCAGGTTCAGCAGCTGACGGTTGAGCGCCTGCTCCGTGCTGATGAACGGCAGCACTACGCACAGGCTGTACTGCTTTTCCTCGCACCACTCCAGCACACGCTTGTAATCGCGGCTGATGTCCTCAATACGGCGCCCCTGCAAAATATCGTTGGCACCGCCTAGGAAGAGAACGTGCTGCACATATTCCGGCAGTGCGTATTGGCGCATGCGGTAGATGATATCGTCGCAGCAGTCACCGCAGACACCATAATTAAGCATTTTGATTTGCGTCAGCTTTTCCACCTGAGCGGTCCAGGAATAGCGTGGGCCGAAGGGAAAACCCTGCACCAGAGAATCGCCGTAACAGGCAACGTATTTCATGATAATCGCTCCTCACGTTGTTTTTTCTACATATTATTATAGCATAATAGTAAAGGCTGTTACGGTAGAAGTTGATGTGTTTATACTTGCCTAATATCGAAAGTCACACTTCTAGATTAACATTTTTCCATTCAATGTATTTCTTTTGCATACATACTGCACACGGTCTAAAACCAGCTGCAACTGCTTTTTCTTCATTAGCAAAAAATACGCGATTCTTTTTATAATGTCCTTTTGCTAAATGTCTTAAAGCAGATGGACAATCCAACCTGCCATAAATATGCAACTTTAAATGGCCTCCCAACTTTCCACCAGCAAAAGAAAGATATGGTTCACAGTGCTCATTAGTAAGAATATAATATTTGCCATCAAGTTTAATCTCTTGAGTATTAAGAATCAACAAAATCTCGTCCTTTAAAGACCATGCTTGTGATTTTCTATTAACTGCAGCATTTAAAGCATCCATATCAATCAAGCATAGCCCTATCCGTCTCTCTCCAATTAGCTTCTTCCACTCTTTGCCTTCGAAATCAGCTTCAAGTTCCATTTCTTGAATAAAGCCTTTTTGCTTAAGAAAACGTAATACCATAGCCATACGCTTAAAGCATTCCCCATCTTCAAACAATGATTGCTTATAGCATAATAAAGGCTGCATAATATCTTGCAACTCTAGCGACCATTCCTTTTCTATGTTATACAGCTCTCTTAGAAGGCAGTATAAATAATATTCATAGTCATAAGCATTTTCTCTAAGCTTCCATAAAAGTCTATACCTGCCAAAGCTACTTGGATAAAATTCATCAGTTGCAGACACAGCAAATTGAAACTCTGCTCCATCTATACTTATTTTATATGCATCAACAGATTGCACAACTTCATGCATACTCTTCAAATGAATTTCAGGATGATAAATTGCTTTCAGAATCAAGGACTACCTCCATCATGTTAATCCCGGCATCAGCCATTCGAGAAAATTCTTTAATTGTTTCTGAAGAACATCTTCGTTTCCGGGAATACTAGGAACAAATCTAATACCATAACCAGATTTAAATTCCACACTCTTTGGATTCTCAACGTTAGGATATAAAGCCCATACTTCATGTACTGGTTTTATAAAACGATCGGAAATATTATCTCCTAATCCATCGCAATCACCGAAGAAAATTGTTCTCATATCTTTGTATGCTTTAAACTGATTAGCACAACTATCGTACTCATACCCCGTATTTCTAAAATCCTTGTATACATACTCTTGATTGTCATTCCATAAGGAACTGCGTTTCCTATACTTAAAATCAATTATTAGCGAACCTAAATAAAATTTTTCTTGTTTAAATTCATCACATTCATAGCAATCTATTATGCAATCAGGAGTATTGTTAGCCTTTTTAGTGTATAAAGGCTGGTCGCATTTACTAGTTCTATCCTGAGCATCTTTTTCAGCTTGTTGTTTATCAACAACATAAAAATCTACTCTTGGTATTTCTTTTTCATAGTATAGCTTCAAAACATACTCGCCATTGCTGGATCTAAATGAAAAATTACATCCAGCTACTAATTCACTAAATATTATACCCCTATCTGTCATTTGAGCTGCATCGCTGCTTTGAAGAGTAAAACCATTATTCATTATACTCTTTACTAGCAAAATTATATTCCAGTATTCATACATTAAGCTAGTTCTCTTCCATAACAGAGTCATGTGTTTATCACTAGAATACTCTCTTGCTATCCTGTCCAACTTCGAGTATAGAGAGAAAATAACATTGTACCTAGGATCAGAAAAATTCTGCGTTGAAATCACCGGTCCTTGAAAAGCAGGCAGTTCTTTAATCCATTGTACCTGCATAAGCGCATTGATAGAAGTCTTCAGCCTTTCAATTTTCGTACATTGACTTAGCAAAAAAGAACTTACCTTGCGCTTACGTATATACTCAGGTTGTTTTTTATCACCTTCATATTTTACATTTTTTAAATCGTCAGCTACAGTAAGCATATCGCTGCTAGCTTCATCTAAGCACTGCTGCATCCTATTGCTGAGATCCAGTAATATCCTTTTTAGGTAACGATTTTCTAATAGGTCAAAGCTCAACTCCTTTTGTGGTACAAACTCCTTATTTGCTGGATGGTACTTACTCGCATTCAATCTCTTCGAACGCGCATCAATTTCTCTCCGGTTTCGACAACCATGCAGCTTATAACGCTTAATAAGCCTATTATGTGGGTTATTCCTTATATCATTAAGCGCAGCTACTACTCGTGCATAACCTTCATTCAAGACCAGCATTTTCCACAACATATGTGGTGTTACTTCGTTATACGCAAACTGCTTTGCAACACTTCTAATATAAGCGTAGTCAACAGCTTGCTTTGGAATACAGTCCATAATATCAGCTACCATGGCCTTCCAAATCCCGTTATCCCCCATTACAGAAGACACTACTTCAAAACCAGTATAATACTCCTTGCCATTAACACTAACTTTTAATACATATAAACCAGGTGGTAACGGGAAGGATTCTCCGGAAAAAGCTTGCACGAAGCTATATGATGATTTTAAGTAGGTACCATCTGCATGTGCAATATCAGGATTGTCCACCCCATCAAATCCATCCATATCTACAGCTGCATCCATATTAGTAGAAGTCAACCTAATGCTCAAGTTCCTGTTTTCAAGGATTCTTAACTCTGGCTTATGCTGTTGTTTTAAGTCTAGTACTGTTTCAAAAAAATCCTTCAATACAAGATTTTCATAATTTTGATCATCTAATGACTTTTTTCTTACTTCCAGACAAAACGGAAGATTAGCCAATATAGCCATAATTTCTCAACTCTTTCGCTTTTTCCTTTAATGCTTTGCGAGTGACAGGATATTCTACTTTTCCATCATTCAGATACTTGTCAATGATGCCTGATACATAATTATCATCTTCTATATATCCTATCAAATCTCTTACCTGCTCCTCAGTGCCTCTAACTTTTGGTAAAATTTTTTGAACAATAAGCTTGTCCAGAGCCTTTTCCCTAGTATAGTCGATGTCATTTTCAGGAATAGCATCAAGATATCTGGAAATCTGATTTACAACACGATGAGCAAAACAGAACCTGGGATTAACATTTTTTAGCTTTTCGTTAAGCTCATCAAGCAAACTAAGCTCATCATCCGTTAACCCCTGAGACTTAGGTTTATCAACCAAAGTAACGTCTACTACAATAAAAACTGGCTTTTCATCATCGTACACACTAAAATCGCAATCTTGAAGTTTAATTAAATTAGCTCTATCAAGCACCTTATCCGAGAGTCTGTACGTAGATTCATCAACGTTAATAGTTCCACAGAAGATAATATTTTCTCCCAATCTAATTTCTGCAGGATATTCAGCTGCATTAGTCACATTGATTTCTTCCTTGGGATTATAAATACGCAGTATTCTATTATTTACATCATTTTCAAGTATAGATATAAATTGAGCAAAATAGTATTCTACTTTAGCTAAATTCATTTCATCAAAACATACCAAAAATGGTTTATCAGGATGCTTTGATGCTTCAACCAAAAACGAAACGAGGCCAATGCTAGATTCTTTGTACTGCATTGAACTATTATCTAAATAACCCAAAATATCAGTGTCATCAGTCCATCCAGGACTGACCGGCACAATCAACATATGTCCATTATCATCCAAGCCAAGCGTTCTACCATATAAATCAACTAGTTTAGACTTGCCTGTACCACTGATGCCCTCAATGATTGTTAAGCGAGAACTCTTTACAGAAGTATAAAAGTTAATAAGGTCGTCACTATTAAAATTAAGTCCACAAGCTTTAGCATTATTTTTTAATACCGCAAACACCTGCTTTTCATTTTCATAATTAATTACTTCGCTAGTATAAGATTTACGATTTCTCAAATAGCTGTTTTGAGAAAAGAGATTTTCAATTCTTTTCTTCAAAAAAGATTGAGCTGCTCTCAACTCCTCAATCTCCTTTGCCTGCTTTGCAATTACTTCCTCATTTTCCTTTAATTGTTTCCTCTGTTTATCTTTTATGGTAAGTAAATTATCTATCTCTGTAGATTGTTGCTTACTCTCTATATCTAACTGCTGATTTTTCTCGCTCAAATCGCTGACCTTATCTCTTAGCAGCTGTAGTGTCTCCTGAACCCCCTGTCCGTCATTTTTATCGCCATAGTATCCTATAAAATTCTTAATCATCAGCGTATTGCAATCTAAAGACAGGTCGCAGATTACGCTCCAAATGTAATCTGCTGCTCCTGCTTTTTTCTTTAAATCATCATATCTACTACTGTCTTCAAAGCCGAATTTAATAGCTTTGCTTTCCAGCGCGTTGATTAATTGACGCTTAATACTTTCAGGATTATCATTCATAGCAACTACTCCTGCTAGTCTGGTCAAAACTGTTTTCAGCGTATTATTATCCTGTTTATCTAGAAACCATTGAATAATATCCCTATTAAACATAGAATCACCCCAATCCTTTTATACTAAATCTTTCAACATATTATAACAATCAACACGTTGCTTATCATTTAAATGCCGGAACATTTCCACTACAGCATTAACCCTATGCTGAGCAATATATTCGTCAGCTTTAGTTCTAATAATCTCCACATCATCTATAGTCTTCTGCCTAAGAAAATCGGGCAAGGTGTCTAGAGCTAGCCGAAGCTTATTTACATCATTGATAGAAGCATTAGCAAAATCAAATTCGATATGCTCTTTTCGCCAATTAGAATCTAGCTCATCTAGTTTCTCCTCAATAGTTGCGAAGAATTCTGTAACATTAACACGAAGGTCATGACCATAATCTTCGTCTAATGTATCTAACGCTTGTTGAATAGATTGCAAAACCAAAGACTTTGTCTCATAAAAGCGATTTCTGTTTTTTATATCACCTGGTATTTTTTCCAAACCATCTATAACACTACTTAAATGCTCTTTTAGGTCCTTCAAATAAGCTTCGGTTTCTGCATCATAATCATTATTCTGCAGCTTAATAATGCTATACTTAGTCAAACGAATGTCATCTAAATTTTTTGCGTTATCGAGTTGTTCTTCTAAACTATCTAACGCCTCATTTAGTTTAGCTTTGATACCTTTAGCAATTACCAGCCAGTTACTAACTTTAATCTCCAAATCAACTGCATTACCCAAATAAGTTTTTATCGGAGCTATCTCCTGCAATAAATTCTTGCACTCTTGAATAAGTTTTGATATCCTCTTATATCCGTAACTCTCATCAATAGTATCTTGAGTAAATATTGTTTCAATTTGTTTAAACTTACTATTTACAGCTTCAATTTTAAAGAAGGGTTTGTTCTTCTCCTTCTCTATATGCTCGATAGCATACTTGTTTTCTTCACTATAGCCAACATCCTCAAGCAGCTTAGCAAAATATTTTATCTTAGATTCGAAATTAGTAATATCCTCCCGTCTAGTACACCTTTCATTATCTATCCATTGAATTAATAGCGGTGCAATTACGTTTCTAAACATAGCAGCTAACTTACTCAATTCATTTTTATAAGCTTCACTTGGAATAAACCCATTTGAGAGAACATTACTTAAAAGTTCCCTTTTCTCAAGACTTGCGATAGCTTTTAATCCTTGCTGAATATCATAGCTTTTCTTGTTATCAAGAAGATTCTCATATTGCTCATATAACGCATCTATAGCTTGTTTCCAACCGGAATCCAGTCTATTCGCAGTATTAAACTTTTGTTCAAGAAGCTTATACTTATCCTTAAGATTTTCAGGCAATTCCTCTTGTGCAAGCAGCTCGTCAATTTTTCCTTTTCTTTCAATTACTTCGTCTACATCCTTAGATGCTTCTATCTGGTTAAATAATTGTAAGAACTTAGCTTCAACACCAGCAAGATTCTTCTTTACAAAGCTAGTAACCGATAACTTCTTAAAGTCAATTTTTATAGTACCTTTACCACTAGCAGGCAATACGTTATCAAGCCATTCACCTACTGTAATCTTCACTCCATTAAGAGATACGCGCAGGCAATAACTCAAATTAGCATAAACTACAGCCATGAGATATAACGCTTCATGATCATTCATGCCATAGGGTGCTTCCATTAACTCACCAACCAAATCTTTGTAAGAAATATAGCTGTCCTCAACAAATTTACCCGTAATTAAATTATACGCACTTAACGCCCTTTGGTTCTTTGGTTCAAAGAATAAGTAGTCTTCACTCATACACTTCCAAGAATTTGGGGCATTGTAACTCAATGTATTTTTTAAGCGTCCTTTGCCGTCAACTCCTAGGCCCTCAATAGTAGTATTGTTAATATTTCCATTAAATAAAATACGTACTATCTTAAAGAATATAGAACGCGCTTTACCTCGACTATTTTCAAAGCCATCAAAATCAAATGATAGTACCTGAGAATAAACATTTCCAAAGACTTGTGCTAGATAAACCTGCAATCTGTCCTTCAAATTAGAAACACCTCGGGAATCTATACACGTCTTTTCCATTTTTAAATTCTCAAACATATCACGAATTAAATTACTTATATCATCTAATGCTTCATTATAATATGCTGAAAATCTATTAACGGCTTGGTAATCAAAACTCTTCAAAGCAACATAGTCAGTAATAGCATTCCAAAGCCTGTTATCCTTATCATTCAATAGCATAAAGACAATGGGATACCCAACTGCCTTCGCCGACAACCTAACAACATCTTCTATATTCGAATAGTCTACATCCTTATTTGTATAAAGCCAAACCAGTCTGCCCTTAGGTTTATCTGGACTAACTGCCTCTGAACATTCTTTTATAATATTATTTAAGTACCCAGCTGACAATTCATCAACATAGAATAAATCTTGCTCATACTGCCATTCTTTTGTTTTTATTTTATTCTCATAGTTAAACCTTGTAGTTAAAGGCTCTATTACATCTGCAAGCTCTCTGATTATAGAATCACTTAAAATATCCTTACTTAGCTTAGCATTAGCTCGAGCACGGTTGAAGAATACTTTAAAGTCATGTGCGCCTGTAGATTCCTCTAGGAAATCAAAACAACCAGAATGCTCATTTAGACTTAAAATTGCATATTCTCTTTCCAGATAATCCATGGAATTATTAATTTCAGCTATACTTAAGCCAGTAAATAGACTAATAGCCTTAATAGCCCCTTTTCTATCAATTGTCTTGAAGCGCAAAATTCTCAACAAAAGATTTGCTCTTAAAATCTTTAGGCAATTATCATCCAGATTGTCTAAGTGTTTAGATATAATTCTGTTAAATGCAAGGCAAAACTGGGTTGATTGACGACCACTTTCCTCAGCGCTCAGTATCTCTGTAAATAAATCTCCCTGTAGTAACTGTTCTGGATAAATGCATGGTAATTCACTATTGGTATCTATAGTTATATCTTTTAGCGCCTCAAAGTATTGACTCACTAAGAACAAAGAGGATCTGTTCTGTAAATAGCTAGAGAGTTGTGACAGTGCATATGTAGCTAATGGGTGCATGGGAAATATTCCTTGCACTACAACCTTTCTGTACTTATCATAGTACTTCCATACGCCCTTTACATTAGTCCAATCATTCAGCGAAGTATAAATATCTTTCCAATATTCTTCTTTCTTCTGCAGTCTACTAGCGATATTGGCTGTAAAAAATTGCTTATCTTTTCTTAAAACCAAATTAGCAAAAATAGTTTCTAAATTTGATGATAAGTGATACTTATCGCTAGCATCATAACGTCCAATATATCTACTAATATTGCTCGTAGGATCTATGCGCTGCATATATGTTTTTATGTCGCTCTGAATAAAATTAATTACCTGGATTCTTCCTTCAGCATTCTGAGCACATTCAAAGATTTGCTGTAATGCTGATTCTCCAGTTTTTGCAGAATTATTATTAGAGGCATATTCAAGGTATCTGCCGAATTCATCAAAGAGAATAACAATCCCATCAAAAGGACCACTAGATCCACAATAATCATCTAACAGAGCATTTAATATGGAGTTGGCAGAAATACCTTCATCCCAACTAATATCCACACCATTTACATCCTTATATACTGCATTAACTAAATTAAACGTAGCTTCTTCTTGAAAAAGTGTTGCACGAACATACTCTATCAACTCATTTCCTTTTTGAACAAACCCGAATTCAGATGCATATTTCTCAAACAACCCAATCGAAGACCAGTTTCTTTCAAAAAATCTAGAGGCAGTCTCTAGAGCTCTATTGATTTTCTTTAAGTTATCAGTTGAGCAGCCATATAGCAAAAGCGATTTTTGAGCCACCTTTAGCAACTCTGCATTAAGATTAATATCTCTCATGCCGTTAATCGTTAAAACAAGGTTGTGTTTTTTTGTGTTCTGCTCTATTTCTCTAGCTTTAGCGAAATCTATATTACGAATATTTTCAATAATAGCGCTATATGCCTCAGGATTATAGTCAGGACCAGAGAATAATTCACCTAAGGTTACTCCTAAGTGTGATTTACCAGTGCCATAGGTAGCAATAGCTAAAGATAATGGATTGTTGTTAAATTCATTATTGACCTTCTCACTTATCTCTTGAACAAAACTAACTGTATCCTTAAGATTACTTTCCCTTCCTCCACCTGCTCCATTGTATTCACTACCATGAAACACAAAATTTTTAGCAACTAAAGTAGCTTTATCCCGGTTGTAGAACCAGTCTATCTGGACAGCACCATCAAAAAAGATATCTTTCCTAAACTCTAGTAAATCTCCAAACCTCATGACTATCATCCTCTCATTTTGTTTTTCTTATAATGTTGAATATATATGTTTTATAATTACATCTGATGAATGAAGTTTCAGTACAATAAACGGAGTTAAAAGTCTCTCAAATTTTATAATTCCATGACTCTCGAGAGTACTTAATACCTTGTCAAAATCACTTCTCGACAAGCATAATTTTGCGTCTACATTCATAGCATAGAAGTCATCGGCAGTTAATTCTAAGATGCCATCATGTAAACTCTCCCACTCTTTCAGCAAGATATAGGCATAAATATTAATATAGGCATCTTTAAATGGTAAAAAGGTGCATTTTACTTCTTCTGGCGTAGTTTTCAATACTGCGAGTTTCCGAAACATGCCGCTATATGACGTATAGAATGGGCTCATATTCACATCTGTACCTTTGTATTGAACTTTCAGAGCATCCATAAATGTTGTCATTTTAAGCTTACTTCCATACCTTGGAAAAATATTAGAAAAGACAAAATTCCATAAACTTGCACCACTAGACAATACCATATTCGAATGGCAAAGGTAGATGGTAGCCTTCTCTTGTAAAGCTTCATCCTGATACTTTACCTCCTTGCCCAGAGGTGTTAATTTAAGCAAATGTTTTTTATCATGGTATTCATCTTCTATCAGGCCCATGAATTGAGCATATTTTATAAAGGGTTCAACCTTACCACTAGACTTACCCGTAGGTATGCCAGTAATATCCGAAATCTCTTCTTTCGTATAAGCAGTTTCCTCTTCAGCAACACTTAGAAGTGTCGAAATCGCACTCGCGTCTGGAGGAAATGTCTGATGAAAATTTAAATTTGTTTTAACAATAGCCATTATTCTTCTCCATGAATACTAGTAAAATCTAACAATGTCGTTATCTCAAGCTGAATAGCGTCTACTAATGAACTGTATCTCTGTTTTAAAAGTTCCTTCTTTTCTTTCTCTGTGGCAGAGATACTAATACTACTAGAAGGAAAACCAACATTTGTTAAGCCTGAACCCTTAGGAATCATATTTGTATAAGAATCAAGTGCTGCATTACTGATTTTTAAATTAGATAAATCAGTAATATATAGCATATTTAAAGGCGAATTCAATAAGTGTTTTTTGTTTTTCCTGATGTTATCCGTGGACTCTGCAACAGTACAGTCAGCGCCTAACGGTATAACGTGATGCATTTGATATTTATCAGAGTCAGGCGCAAACACCGACATATGCCTCATGTTGCCATTATTATCCTTAAGCAGGTCATAATAGCCTTCTGACAAGTAATATTGGCAAATCGCTGTACTGAGAATATTTTTTGGATACTCCTCATTCTCAGCATTCTCCATAAGAATATGGCTTTGGTCGGAATATCCAGGCATATCTAGAACCTTAGTCTTGCGTGCTAATAACCATTTTAAATTTGGTTTCTTGTTATGCTTAATATCTAGTATGCAATCAACAAGAAGATTTAAATCTGTTATTATGCGAGCATTCTGATCCCTATCAAATTGCCCTGAGAAAATATTAATCCAGTACCAAGCTTCCAGTAAATTAAATACATCTTCTCCATGTTTACCAGAATAACACTCATCATCATGCAAAATATAAGCTACTATCGGCACCATGAGAATAAAATTAATCTCTTTAAATTTTCTCAGGCCACACCTTGTCTGGAAAAAGAAGCAAGCTCTATCAATGGCCTTACAACTTGGCTCACAGTTTTTATCTAATAAGTCAGGAGTAAGTGACAATTTCTTGTTTCTTTTAAGTAAATCTAAATGATATTCCTCATGAGTTAATTTAGGTCGATACGATATCAACGATAAAACATTTAAAAATGAATCCAAATAATTTTTAGGAAATTCTTTCTTGTTATCGTCATAACACGCCATACTCACTGATGCTTTATAACCTGAGAGTTTTTTATAATCAGCTTTAATACCAGCTGGAACTAATTCATTAATATAGCAAGCGGGACTACTGATATATTTTTTTAGTCTTTCATTATAAGGTTCCGGATTTGCCAACGTTACTCTAGCCATCAACAAATCATAAATGTCTAAGCTTACACCTCCTCTATTCAAGTTCTCGTAAATGTCAATAGCACGCGCTTTCTGAGAATCGTCTAGAGATATTTGGCTGAGATTTATCTGGGTAATGCATGATTTAATATATAACAACATATTAGAAGACCAACCATCAGCCTGTATGTTCAAAACGGATTGATATGCTTCAATAATATTATCGTCATTGTTAGCATAGCAAGATTCATCAAAATACTCTTCATAGGCATCCTCAATTAAATCATTTTTTATATACTCTTTAATTTCTTCTCTAGAACTGCCCTCCATCATGCTAGCTAACTCTTCCACCTTTGCCTTAGCAACATTTTCAGCAATGGATTTAATTATTCTAGACAAAGTAGTATTTTTCATGCTAGCTTTGCTGCTATCAATTAATAAGAATAAGGGGATATAGTAAAACTTCTCCTCTGGATTTTGACAAAAAGATTCTAGCTTACTAAGCTTTGATACATCATGATAATAGGGATTGTAATAATCTTTACTTGTTTTAGAGAATTTCAGCACGCGAATGTACTCATAAACGTCTGCCGTTTGAAAATCCGGATCATCACTATCGGGTTTATCTAAGGGAAAATCAAGACTATGAAGTCCAAATAAGTCTTCTATTCCTGAAGCATACCTTGGTAAAGCAAGGAAAAATCTACGCTTTAAAGCCATGGGAGCAATTAAATCTCCAATCGCAGATAAATCAAATATAACATCAGAAAAGACATTAGCTAATACTGTTAATCTTTGTTGCCCATCAAGTAGAAATTCCACATCACCTTTACCAAGGCTATTAGGATCTAATCTTTTGCTTGATCCCAAAGCTTTACAAGCATATTCATTCGCATTTCTAGCTTTTAACAGAAGAATACTACCAATAGGCATTTTAGTTAGCACGGATGCAACAAGGCTCTTCTGATTCTCTTCATCCTTCCATACAAATTGTCTTTGAAAGTTTGGTAATAAAATCATGTTCTTTTTGATTTTAGTAATCGTCCTGTCCAAACTTTCTTGAAATGGCTGTAACATTTATTGTCTCCCCTTTTTAAAGATTCTCTTCTATCTCCTCCAGCGCCCTTTCCAGCGCTTCAAAGTCATCATCACTAGTAAAATACCCTACGCTAAACCTAATTGTCCCGGCAGGATATGTCCCTAAAAATTGATGTGCTAAAGGCGCACATTGCAGACCGGTACGTACTGAAATACCATACCTATCAAAAATTCCGCCAGCACTATCGCTACTTATCCCGTTCATCACACAAGATACAATGCCAACAAATTTTTGCTGGTCATTATTGCCGACAACCTTTAAAAAATCATATTGTTCTATAATACCTAAGAGTCTTCGCCTGTGCTCAACTTCTTTTTTCCATACATTATCTTTTCCTTGCTCAGCAAGCCATTTTAAAGCAGCGTTCAGACCGGCAATGCCAACAATATTACTCGTACCCATCTCATAACGCTCTGGCAAGCTGTTAGGCATATTCTGATTAGCAGATTCAAAACCGGTACCACCAAAAATAACTGGCTCTAAAACAATCTCCGGCTTCATAACAAATCCGGAAATCCCGGTAGGACCATACATTGTTTTATGTCCGGCAAAAACAGCAAAATCAAAAGTATTTAAGCCTACATTAGTATCAACTAAACCGGCAGTTTGAGACATATCAGCAACAGTAACAGCATCATAATCCTTGGCTATTGCGAAAATTTCTTCTACCGGAGCAATAAGTCCAATGACATTGCTTGCATGACTAACAATGACTGCATCAGGCTTTACTTCATCAAACTGATAGCGGATGCGAAGCAAATCATAGCTTAAATCCTTCTGAACATACAATTGAACTACCTTTATTGCACCAGATTGCTCATAATAATGTAAAGTTCTTGTGACTGCATTATGTTCAAAGGGACTAATATAGATATTTTTCAATCCTTTCTTTATCAGTCCCTGAATAATTATATTAAGAGCAATAGTCGCAGTAGGTGTAAATACTACCTGCTTTGCGGGACAATGAAATAACTCTTGAATGCGTTTACGAGTATCTTTTAGCAAAGCTCCTGCACTTTTAGCCATACTATAATTACCCCTGCCTGCATTAGCTCCGCTATTTTTATAGAATTCACTCATGAATTCATACACGCTATCAGGTTTTGGAAATGTAGTAGCTGCATTATCAAAATAAGCCATTTTTTCACATCCTTAGCACAGCTTTTGTAGTATCTCCATCATAATCTGTCGTTTTTCATGATCAGAAATAGATGTTCCCATAGATTCTACATCAGCTGTAATCATATTCATCAACAACTTAGCACGTTTGCTAAACTCAACTTTTTCAAAGCGTTTTGTCACAGCATTGCCTGTTTCGTCAATATATGAAAGCTCATAACTACTTGTTGTCGCAGTATTTTCTACAGCATCGTCAGTCTTGCTTGCAAACGCTTCTGCAGTAGCTTTATATTCTTTAAGAGCTTCCATAAATGTTTTGATTGTATGATCATCCCAATCCTCAATAATACGCAAGCCTGTAGCTAACTTAGCAATTCGTACAATGGTAGCCTGATCATCATTAGTTACTGTTTTAAATAAAGCAAGGCATTTTTCTGTTCCGTTGCCAAACAGTTGCTCAAAAACTTTTTGATCTAACTGTTCGCACCAATCCTTAATTACAGATGCTAATGACATAGCTTTTAAACTAAGCTTATTCTCCTGTATAGCAAATATTTCTTTTAGCTGCTCTGCTAACATTACTTTAAGAACATCAATATAAGCATCAATATTCTTTTTATAAGCGGCTATGTCTTTACAAATATCGGAATTAAACTCCTTATAACCAAATACCTCAGGAATCTTTTCAAATAACAATTCTTGACTGCCATTCCCCTGTTTTAACTGCCTCAAAAATGCTATTTGCTTACTATCTGTCTTTACACCATCAATTGTTTTCTTTGATTCCCTCGTATATTTTGGCAAACCTAAATACCAACGCTTCATGGCAGAAGCAACATAGCCGTATGCATCATTCAACTTCTCAGTTTCAATAACATAGTCAGAAAATACACCTGACATTTTTTCCACAAAATCAGCTTTATCGGCGTCCCAATCAAAATAAGAAATATAATAATTATCTGGATCAGAAAGCATCTGCTGCATTACATCCGCATTCAACGGCACTTGTCCATAACTATCTTGGATGACAATTTGCTGTTTTAACTCATGGAATACTACAGCTACATAAATCGGAATAACACCATCTCTTAACCCAATATGATATTCTGCATCAGTTAATCTACGATAAATCTCTCTAAATGGTATCGAGCCTAAAGTTCTTGCCTCAAAAATAACAGCTTCTATTGTTGCCAAAACTTCTGCCATATGGATATCCTCAGGCTTCATATTAAGAACGGATGTACCCATAAAGCCTTCGCACAAAATACCCTTATTAAGTAATGTACTACGCATGATCGATACTTCCTGACCGCTACCAGAAAATCCTAAATTTTCCTCAATATCATTGCGTAGTAATGCTGCTATAACTTTATCTCTGCTATTTTTAGCGATAGATGTAATATTTTTCTTGTTAATTGCCTCATTATTGATAACAGGAGTATTAGGAAAAATTCTATAACAAATATTTGACAACAATTCTGTAAGTGCTGCTTTTCTTGTAATATGCTCTACATTACCATTATATATATAAACAGATTTGTAATTATTAGGATGAGTATATGAATTTATAAAATTAAGAATTACATCACGTAAATCTTCATAGATAACCTCATATTCATCAAACAATATTGAATTACCCTCTGCAGCCTCTTTCAGCTTTGAAACAGCATAAAACTGCTGGGCAATCATTTTTATTTCCTGATATTTCTTAGGCAGAACAAATACGCACTGATCAATTCCCTTGCTAGTCTGCAAGACTATATCTTTTATAACATCTATAGATTTGTTTTCTTCGGGAATTATTGCATAAATTACACCATCTGCCTCGCTATTTTCACTCTTTACCTGCCAATCAATATTTTCCCGTACTTCACTAGCTTCGATAAATTCAAATGCAAAATAACGAATCATTTCTTTCTCGTCATTATAGCGAGATGGATATACGTAATTATCAAAATTTGACTGATTTAAAATTTCTTTTGTAGAAACCCGGTTAACATTAACAGCCATAAAATCATTAATCTTATCTTGAACATCGACACCGGAACTGCGTTTTAAGCGCAAAAAGCCATTGCTTTGCTTTTGATAGATTACAAGTTCTTTTTCCACCAAATTAGTCAAAGCATGGCTAACTTTTTCCTCACCATATTCATTATTATAGATATTAAAAATTTCCGCCTTTGTTGGTTGCAATCTTTCAAACTGCTCCAAAATATAAATCAAAGAAATAGTTTTTACTATCTTGCATTCCAGCGAATTTTTTTCTAATGCATCTAAAATAGCTGTTGTAAGAATATATTTATCATGTAAATCCCCGGAATAAACCTCTTTTTTAAACAAAGGCTCAAAGTAATCATAAATATAATCCGGTGTTATTAACGCAAATTTACTCTGATCAACATTATCAAGATACGTAGCAAGTGTACTTACTCCTTTTGCAGACAAAAATGTAAAAAGAGTTCTTTCGTTTTGCGCTACACGTTCTGATAATCTTGGCAATACAAAAGTCGATATCGGATGCAACGGATAACAATCGTAGATAGTTTTTCGAATCTCAATTTTATCCATATCCATAAAAATATTATGATTTTCATATACCTGAAATGTATTATCAAAATAACCTTTATTTTGCGCACAGAAAAGCTGCCACTGGTCTAATTTCTTGTTTATCACAGCGGCTATAATTTCATAAGTCTGCGTAAAATTATTATTAAGATGAATATGCGTAAATCTTTCAGATACGCCTCTCCAACCATCTACTTTTTGTTTAGGCAGCTTATCTATGTAATTGGCAATCTCTTTATGAGAGATAAGCATCAAATGCAATTGTAATTCCCCACTACGATTGCATTTTTCAGCAAAGTCCTGCAACATTTTGGTATCGCTTACAGATGCTTCAGAAATATTTGCTTCTAAAAATTTGCTAAACTCATCATAGACAACATAAATTCCTGTATATCCTCTGCTCTTAATACCTTTTACCGCAGCCTCATACAAGTCAATAACATCAAAGCCTAAAAACGGATTAAATTCACTTCCGGCAGTCAGAGAAGGATATATTTTCTCAAATTTTTCATATGCAATAATATTAAAGTCTTCTAATTCACTAATAAATTCAGCTATCGGAAGCTCAATCTTCTTTTGGAACTCCTTGTATGTTAAAGGATATTCAGTTTTCCATCTTTCTATTACACGGCAAGCAGCCTGGTAGTTCGTTTCCGGCATAACATCAAGCATATTGTTCATTGCCAATGTTCTCTGTAAAGCTAATAAAAATGCTTGCGGTATGCTCGTGTTACTGCCAGTAATTACTACCGGCAAAATCTTATTATTACTCTTGTAATAGTTCAAGACAGCCTGATATAGCTTATCATTTTCTTTAAGCTTGGGCAGTAACTTTTCAAAAAGAGACAAGTCTTTTTTCATTAACATGGCCAATATAGTCAATATAATATGTGACTTGCCTTTACCATAAGCACCAATTAAAACTCTCGCTCTATCCGTAGAATTAAGATTTGTACTTAAAATAATTTCTTCCAACAACTTTAATGCTGACTGGGTTGGTATAAAGTTTTTCAGTTTCTCGTCACTATTCAGGTCAAAACCAATATTAACAGAATATTGGAAACCTGTAGCGACTTCTATCATATTTCTCATTAGTCTTCACTCCCAGCCCAATCATTAATATTTGCATAATAACGCTCTACACATTCCATAAAATTACGCTGATTATGGAATTGAACCACATCCAAACCAGCTGTCCTAATAACCTTTATTTCTCCTAATTTTTCAATTGCTCTCAAAACGTCAAGAAGTCCTAAAGAATCAAGGTTGAATACTTTGCCAATGCTACATTCATCAACTAACAAACTATTTAAAGCTACTTCTTTTCTGCCCTTGCTTTGTTCAGAAATTACAGCAAGTGCAATCCATGGGTTAATTGTTTTACTGCCTGGCATTGCTTTTCTATAAGATTTTCTTGTAACAAGGTCTACTAATCCCAGTTCACCCAGAGGACAATCAATATTATTCTCTGCACTTACTTTTAAAGGATTAGATTTGTATCGAGGCAAATATGTATTGATAATACAATTAAAATCATCCTCTAGGGATCTTACCGCATGTCCTTTATTATCTGCATCGTCTTTTTCCGCTATATATTTTTGCAATTGCAGAATAAAATCTTCTTTGCTAAATTCAGTCATATTGAAATGATTGAAGAAATAGTACCATGCAGTTGCGTTTTCTTGATTTGTAGCCAATTTATACTGCACCAGATACAATGTGCCAAGTTCCTCTAAATACCTGTCATGTTCATAGATGCAAGCACCTAAATCCGTTAAGTGCTGCTCTCTAACCTTCCCTTTTCCTTCTACAGTAAGACCGGTTACTTGCAGCCAATAACGCAAGGACTTTACCATATTAGCTCCGATACCCAAAGCATCCATTGGATTATTTAGCTTATCTACAAAAACATTCGGTTTATTTATTACATTCTTCATTCCCTTGCTTAACCAGCCTTTTCTGATAAAGAATGTTTCATGGGCACGAAACTTCATTGACATTTAGATACTCCTATTTCTTGCTTAGTGTACGTAAATATTTTTCCATCATGCATCCACCATCAAGATACTTAGGCGTAACACACATTTTGCAATGCACACATTTATCAGGATTGATATAATACTCATCACCTATAATGGAAATGGCGCCTGCTTTACATAATGATTCACATTTAAGACATTTACGACAAGCATTAAATTTTTTATTTGATAGCTTACCATGCGTTGTAAATCGTCATGAGAAGCTACATTCATTGTTCTTACTTTAACAGCGTAATCAAATTCACTATTACCAAAAGGCTGAATAGATAATATTGGTACATTGGTCCTAATATCTACAATTAAAACCTCATGTAATAACTTTTGCCCCAGTTCAGGAGCTACTCTACCAAAAGGAGTGAAGAGATTAACTAATTCATCATCAAACTGGCGAACTAATTTATATATTTTGGCATGTTCTTCGGATGTACAATTTGTAAATTTTATTTTGACATCATTTGCCGCAGGAAGACCATTACCACCCTGTCTTGCTTTCCATTTGCCTGTATCAACATAAACTTCCGGATCCGGTTTCCCGATTTTTTTAGCAAACTCTATAAGAAAATCACGCCATTTCTTAGATTGTTCTGGCATATAAATTCTTGACAGAAATTGAGCGCGCTGATTGTTATTAGGACAGCACCAACAGCCTACTCGATCATAACCTAGTCTGTAAGCATCATTAAAATCAATTTTTTCTGCTAACATATAAAGCCAAACGTCAATATCTCTCCAAAAGAATATTGGTGAAGCCACTGTTTGCTTTTGAATCTTTACAGATTCTGAATTACCTTCAACTCTATTATATTTACTACGGCTTACAGATTCCGCCTTTCTGATGCCATAAAAAGTCAATATCTGTTGATTACGATATAAGTTATTCAAAACACGCGTAATCGGACCTGTTTTAAACATAGAGCAGCACCAACGCATCATACGCGCCGGAGGACCTATATCTGAACATACATCATAAAAAATTTGCTCGCGATTTTTCGCTATTTGAAAAATAGCTTGCGGATTGTTTTCCCTATATCTATGTGCATACTCAATAGTCAAAGGAAATTCTAAAGTAGTATCGCCGAAAATATGCACTAAGCTGGGATTACTCAAAGCTTTAATAACTATATCTGCCGTCACAGTCGAATCTTTTCCGCCTGAAAAAGATAGCACTATTTGTTCTTCTTCAAACTTGCTTACTGTATTCTTAATAAAAGAAAAAGCTTCATCCTTAAGCCAATTTAATCTATTTTTATTTGCTTGCACAAATTTCGTTATATACATATCAAAATACTGATATGTATTGCCTTCTTGATACTCAGCAAGTTTTTTTATCAAATCGTCAGCATCAGCTGCTTGAAAAACCTTACTAGCAACAGGTATAGATTTGCCATCAACATAATATCGGCTATTAGATGCCCACACTGATTTTTGTATCCATTCATACGGGTTTTTCCCGATCAAAAGCTCTACTAAGAGTCTTTCTTCCGGAAACACCGGTCGTAAATCAGTAGATAAATGCTTCATTCTAGAATGACAAATTGGGCAAATTTTATAGTCTGACTGATTAACAGTTTGTTGAACAGGAATTTTGCATTCATGACACCACAAAACATCAGTTGGAACATCTTCTATTGTTTTTTGTTTACAAACAGGACATACATCATTATTTGTCTCTATTTGACAATTTATACACCACATATTAAGCCTCGACAACAACCAAAAAGTATAGGTTTTTGTCATATTGCCAATGTGAGATAAAATCAAAAATACTTTATGCCTGATTGCGTGAATTTAGCTGATGTAGTAAAATATAAATAGGTTTATGCTTACTCAAAGCAAGTTAAAAACCTATACTTTTTTGCCATATCGAGGATTTTTAAATGATTAAAATAAACTGGTCCGTTGAAGAAGCTGTCGCCTTGTTCTATTTTTATTTCAATGGCTTAACTTCAAAAAATGATTTAAAAAAACTATCAGCTGCATACAAAAAAAGAGCAATTATGTTAGGTATTCAAACGGATGATAAATTCCGTAACATTAACGGTCTTTCTATGCAACTTGGTTGTATAGCATATATAGTTACAGATGGTAAGCACGGCTTTTCTTCAGCAAGTAAGCTCTTTTATGAAACCTATCATCTATACAAGACATCGCCGGAAGTATTTAGCCGTATTTTCAAAGAATTTAACGATAAGTATATGTAAAAAGTATCAGCCAACCTAGTAGGTGACTGATACTTTTTACATATACTTATAATTCTTAGCTTTATACCTAAAACTAGATGTTGGCATACCGCATAATTCAGCTGCCTTTTTAGTTGAAATAAGTTTTTTGCTCCAAAGAGTAACAATAACATGGAAATTCTCCGGCAAAGGTTTAGGCGGACGCCCAAATTTTATTCCCTTAGCTTTTGCTGCAGCAATACCTTCTGCTTGTCTTTGATGTATAATTCTATACTCATTATCAGAACAATAGCTTAATAAACTTAATATTAAATCACTAATCAATGTTCCTAAAAGATTTTTCTCACGTCTTGTATCTAATAAAGGTACATCAATAACTACAATATCCGACCTTTTTTCCTTAGTTATTATACGCCATTGTTCACTTAATTCATGATAATTTCTTCCAAGTCTATCTAAAGATTTGATAACCAAAACACTTGATGCATCTAATTTTCTTAGAAGCTTTTTATACTGAGGACGATTAAAATCTTTTCCTGTCTGTTTATCAACATAAATATTTTTATCAAGCACTCCTATTGATTTTAATGCAATAATCTGCCTATCCTCCTTCTGTTGAAATGTGGACACTCTAGCATATCCATATAGCTTTGGCTCATTAACGGCTTCTGTTTTCATAAAAACAATCACTTCTTTCATAAAATAGTCTCCTATGGTACAATCCCTTAGGAGACTATATACTATATTCAAATACAATTTATAGCAAGCAATAAAATTTTGTATTCTTCCCCCGTCATGCGCTCCCACGCACGGCTTTTTTATATACAAAAAATCTGCGCAAGCACACAGCCTGCGCAGATTCGCCAAAACACGAAAGGTTAAACCTTAATTCACTCAGATACCTTATTTAACTTCAATAACGATTTCCTGACCATGCGGAATATCGGGATTCATAGCATCCTTCAGCTCCTCCGGAGTTACGCCCAAATCCACATTATCCCTAACCTCTACCTGAAAATCAGTACCGGCCGGATAGTTGATATTGCTGCCCTTCATAAAAAGACCGCCCACCAGGCTAACCGCAGCAGCAACAGCCACAGCACCGCCATCGGTTTTGCCCTTGCCTTCAAGTCCTTTTCTCAACGGAACGCTTACATTGTTCAACGTCTTGATTTCCTTGCCTGCAATACGCAGTACACCCTTTCTGCCAAAGCCGCCTGCCTTTTGCACTTCATATACATAACCCATGCCTACAGTACCTTTGGGAATAACTACAACTCCGTTGATTATCAGATTTTCGGTAGTTTTGAACTCCACCTGCTGATTTTTCTTGTGAGTTTTAGAGTTAGCAGGCTCAATGAGCTCAACGTTAAGCATGGTTTTTTTAGGGATATAAATATGTCCCGGCATAACATTGGCAATTGTCACCTTTTGAGCAGCGGCCTGCTCCTCTTTTTTCTGCAGCGCAAGTCTTTCCTTAAAAGTCAGCTTCGAAGGATCTGCCTCCTTAGCAGGCATTTCTTCTTCTGCAAACGGGTCGTACTTTTCATCCACATTTACATAGCTGCTTGACGGAGCAGCATAAGCCATCGGCAAGCTTAAGCCATTAGCCATCATAATTGCACTGAGGATTGCTGCCGCAAATTTTCCTGTTGTTCTCATTTTCAAACACCTTCCCTTCAATAATTGGGATATCTTGAATACCATCATGCCCGGCATTACAGATATCAGGGTAAAACAAAAGCCATTTTGCGAACTTCTCGCGTTGCCGAAGCTTTTTGACTTCTGCTTTAATATAATCTTACCATATAAATTGGACAATATCTGTCTATCTTGACTTGCTTTTATAAAATTTTTATAAATTATTTTACGCAACATCACTTTCCTTTTATCGAACTATTATTTTTATTCTTTGCCTATGCTATAATTATCTTAGTTGCATGAGTAGCCGCAATTTTGCGGAGCTTATGCCTGGTCGTGCGGACCAGTGGCGCCTGTCGAGCTTTCGGCAGGCGCTTTTTTTGTATACAAAAAAGCATCGTAAGCTACCTCAATAGCCTACGATGCTTTTGTTTTCAGCCTTATTTGCTGTGGTGGCAGTGACCGCTGGTCTCGCCATTCATGATTTTGCGGAAAACTTCATGCGCTTCGTCTGCGCTCTTGCCGTTCTCCAATGCTTTTTTCATATGCACCATGGCAGTGCGATACTTAGCATGTGCTTCATCCTGCGGAATGGACTCAATGTCCATCGGGTTGAACTCCATTACCTTTTTGAAGATGGCATGGATTTCGTCGCTGGATTTGCCTGCCTTTTTAGCAGCCTCTACGTGCTTCATAGCACTTTCATAACGATGCTTGCCGTGCGGATCAGTCGGAATTTCAAATTTCGGATGCATATTATTCACCTCGCTTCCTTTGATTACAACCATAATATACACTATATTGCCGCTATAAGGTCAAGTGCATATTTATATTTTTCTCACCTGAAACTAGCTCTCTTTTGCAGTCTGATGCAATCGCTCAGCGATAATTTTGTTGAACTGCTGCTGCCAGGAAGCCAGCATAGAAGCCCAAGTGCCTTCATTTATAATCTCAGCTTCAACATTATATTGTTCTGCAATAGCCTGCAGCAGCTTCTGCCCTGCCAGCTTCATTTCTTTAGCGCTGATAAGCTCCCACAAATGCTGGTCCAGCAGGTGCGCATAGAGCGAAGTATATACCAGCATTATATCTTCCTTAGCCAGCTTTTCGGCTGCCAGCAGATATTCCGGCTTTACTACCGCAGCATCCTGTGCGCTGTATGCCTGCCACATATCGCCCGCCTTGATGTCAAAGCGTTTGAGGCGGCGGAATACGTCATGCTGCTTTGTGGGAGTAAGGCCGGATTGCTTGGCCAGCGCTTTTTTAACTGCGTTCTTCACGGTCTTGCCGATAAGCTCGCCCAACTTGGAGTGCTTGCCTGCTCCCTCCATGTACAGCTCACTCGCACTGTTGGCGATGATAATCGTCTGATCCGTGCCGGAGCCGGTGGCAATACCGTTGGAATATTTGCTGCCCTCCAGCAGCTCCTGAATGGCAGCGGTCTTGGCCTCGGTGCAGGTCACCAGAGCACGCGCCATTATTCCTTCCGGCATATCGCAGTCCAGCAGCAGCATGATGTTGATGGTACCGTACTTCACCGGCTTAGGCTGCGGCTTATAGTAATCCGCGGGGTCACCCGCAC
>ERZ791624.499-NODE-499-length-26868-cov-2.172230_pt1 | contig 26868 bp, 20 predicted proteins | sample MGYA00510058_ERZ791624 | MGnify/ENA primary metagenome ERZ791624 (study PRJEB30046, sample SAMN00715158) | human gut metagenome | study: EMG produced TPA metagenomics assembly of the A metagenome-wide association study of gut microbiota in type 2...
CTTCCTTAGTACGTTCCTTGGCATCACTACGCTCATATAACCTCTAATAGTAATGCCATCCTGTAGTAGAATATCCTTCATAAGTTCTACAATCTCTTCCTAAACGCATCAATACCTAATGCAAGAGACTGTACAACTAATACATCTTCAAACTTATCAATTACTAAACCTGGTAAGAAATCAGCATCTCCAAACACAATACGACAACTAGAAGTATCCACTGTCTTTTTACGATAATCCCAGGCATTCTGTAATCTCATACGTAAGAAATCAGAATCAATCTCTTGATTAATATTTCTAGTCATTAAACGAATTCTAATCTTAGAATTCTGGTTATATAACCTCTTCCTAACGGATACTCATTATGGGCATATACATCTACAATATCCCCATTCTTGAAATGTCCATGTATCTCTTTTATTTCATTGTCATAAATCCAGGCGCCGCCGGCTTTGATGGTTCTGCCCTCGCCCTTCTTTAATGTTACGATTGCGCTCATGTTACACCTCGTTCATTTTTTGATAAATCATAGTATATCATGGATGGCATGTTTTTTAAATCCGCTTTGCGGATGCAACAGTGGGAAGCAGAAGGTTCTTACAGAATAAAGAACAAATATTCGATTTGCTCTGTACTTTTTTTAAATGGAATGATATATTAGACAGAGAACAATAATAAGAATATTGATTGTATTTAGATAGATATATCAGGAGAACATAATGGATCATTTCAAATTAGTATCAGAATATCAGCCGACCGGTGATCAGCCGCAGGCGATCAAAGAGCTGGTGGATGGATTTAAAGAAGGAAATCAGTTTGAAACCCTGTTAGGTGTAACCGGTTCCGGTAAGACATTTACCATGGCAAATGTAATAGCACAACTGAATAAACCGACGCTGGTGCTTGCGCACAACAAAACGCTGGCGGCACAGTTATATTCGGAAATGAAGGAATTTTTTCCGGAAAATGCGGTAGAATATTTTGTTTCTTATTATGATTATTACCAGCCGGAAGCATATGTGGCATCGACTGATACTTATATAGCGAAGGATTCTGCGATCAACGATGATATTGACAAGATGCGTCACAGTGCAACAGCGGCCTTGATCGACAGAAAAGATGTTGTGGTCGTATCCTCGGTATCCTGTATTTACGGTATCGGTGATCCGGATGAATACCGGGAGCAGATGCTGTCGCTCCGTGTCGGAATGATCAAGGATCGGGATATGGTGATCGATGAACTGACGGATATCCAGTATGTCAGAAATGATATGGATTTCCACCGTGGAACATTCCGTGTACACGGGGATGTGCTGGAGATCCTTCCGGTATCGACATTTGAAGATGCTGTGCGTGTTGAATTCTTTGGTGATGAGATCGACCGTATCTGTGAATTTGATCCGTTGACCGGGGAGATCAGGCGCAGCCTGAATTTTACCTGTATCTTTCCTGCTTCTCATTATGTTGTCGGACATGAGAAGCTGGAACGTGCACTTACAAAGATCGAAGCGGAATTGGCTGAACGGGTACAGTATTTTAAGGAAAATGATAAGCTGATCGAAGCGCAGCGGATTGAAGAACGGACAAATTTTGATATAGAGATGATGCGGGAGACAGGCTTCTGCTCCGGTATCGAGAATTATTCAGGACCATTATCCGGCAGAGAATCCGGGGAGACTCCGAGCACATTGCTGGATTTCTTCGGTGATGATTTCCTGTTGATCATAGATGAGTCGCATATGACGATTCCGCAGGTCGGAGGAATGTATGCAGGTGATCGTTCCAGAAAACAGAATCTGGTGGATTATGGATTCCGTCTGCCATCCGCATTGGACAACCGTCCGTTAAACTTTGAAGAATTTGAATCGAAGTTAGATCAGGTGTTATTTGTATCGGCGACACCATCCAAATATGAAGCAGAACATGAGCTGCTCCGGGCCGAGCAGATCATTCGACCGACCGGATTGCTGGATCCACCGGTGGATGTCCGTCCGGTAGAAGGACAGATCGACGACCTGATGTCAGAGATATTGAAAGAGACAGAACAGGGACACAAGGTTCTGGTTACAACACTTACAAAACGTATGGCAGAGGATCTGACAGATTTCCTGCGTGAGAATGGCATTAAGGTCAAATATCTTCATTCTGATATTGATACAATGGAGCGTGTAGAGATCGTGCGTGATCTCAGAATGGGTGTATTTGACGTATTAGTTGGTATCAACCTCCTTCGTGAGGGACTTGATATTCCGGAGATCACACTGGTGGCTATCCTGGATGCAGATAAAGAGGGCTTCCTGCGTTCGGAGACTTCATTGATCCAGACGATCGGACGTGCTGCGAGAAATTCAGAAGGTCATGTTATCATGTATGCAGATATGATGACAGACTCCATGAAACGTGCGATCTCGGAGACAAATCGTCGTCGAAAGATTCAGGATGCTTATAATAAGGAACATGGGATCATACCGAAGACGATCCAGAAGAGTATCCGTGATCTTATTACAAATGAAGTCACAGAAGATAAACCGGTTGTGGATGCAGAGAAAGATATTGAATCCATGACAAAGAAAGAGCTGAAAGCAATGATCGATAAGCTGACAAAGAAGATGAACATGGCAGCCGCCGACCTGAACTTTGAAATGGCAGCGATCGTCCGTGATGAGCTGAAAAAATATAAAGAAGCTTTACGAGATTATGATAAGTAGAAAATACAATACAGATCATGCTGTCGTACTAATTGAAAGTGTATAAACATGTATGATCATATTATTATTTGTTTGAATATTAGTTGTTAAACTAATATGAAAGATATCATTACTATTATGAAGTAAGCCTTATCCGAGGCCGGTACTTAAGTTGCGTTTTTTGCAACTTTATGTACCGCTGCACGATAACTGAGACCTTAGCGAAGCTTTGCTGAGGTTAGTTCGAAGTTATACAGAGTAGGATACGAGCGGAAGCGTCTTACGGAATAATATGTAATGTATCTTTCATATTGTATAAAAGTAATAATAAATATAATGATCATACATGTTTATAAGATTCAAATAAAATGAGCAGAAAGAAGGTCAACCGAAATGGGTGATATTAAGTATATTACGATTAAAGGTGCAAAAGAACATAACCTGAAGAATATAGATGTGAAGATTCCGAGAGATAAATTTGTCGTTGTGACAGGTCTGTCCGGTTCGGGCAAATCCTCACTGGCATTTGATACGATCTATGCCGAAGGTCAGCGACGCTATATGGAGTCCTTATCTTCCTATGCAAGACAGTTCCTTGGACAGGCAGAGAAGCCGGATGTCGAGAAGATCGAGGGCCTGTCGCCTGCGATATCGATCGATCAGAAATCGACAAATAAGAATCCGAGATCCACAGTCGGAACAGTAACGGAGATCTATGATTATTTCCGTCTGTTATATGCAAGAGCAGGAATCCCACACTGTCCGAAATGTGGAAAAGTGATCAGCAAACAGAGCGTGGATCAGATGGTAGACGATATCATGCAATTGCCGGAACGGACAAAATTCATGGTACTCGCACCGGTTATAAGAGGCAGAAAAGGGGAACATGTGAAGCTGTTGGAGAAGGCGGCAAAGAGCGGTTTTGTCCGTGCGATCATTGATGGCAGTATGTATGAGTTATCCGAGGAGATCAAGCTGGATAAGAATAAGAAGCATAATATTGATATTGTTGTGGATCGTCTGGTCGTTCGTCCTGATATGGAACGAAGACTGACAGATTCTGTAGAGACAACTCTGCGGATGGCAGAAGGTCTGATGAAGATTGAGGTTATAAATACAGATGGAGAAAATGAAATCTTGAATTTCTCTGACAGCTTTTCCTGCCCGGATTGTGGAATCAGCATTGATGAGATCGAGCCCAGAAGCTTTTCATTCAACAATCCATTTGGTGCATGTCCATGTTGTGCCGGTCTGGGATTTAAGATGGAATTTGATCCGGATCTGATGATCCCGGATACCAAGCTGTCGATCAATGAAGGGGCAATTGTTGTGCTGGGCTGGCAGTCCTGTAATGATGGAAAGAGTTTTACAAATGCAGTGCTTCGTGCATTAGCAGAGGAATATCATTTCTCACTGGACACACCATTTCAGGATTACAGTGATGAGATCAAAGATCTGTTATTATATGGCAAGAACAGCCGTCCGGTAAAGGTTCACTATAAAGGACAGCGTGGAGAAGGCGTCTATGATATTACATTTGAAGGACTGATCAAGAATGTCCAGCGAAGATATCGGGAGACCGGAGGTGAGACGACCAAGGCCGAGTATGAGACTTTTATGACGATCACGCCATGTGAAGAATGTAAAGGAAAACGTCTGAAACCGACAGCACTGGCTGTTACGATCGCCGATAAGAATATTGATGATCTGACCAGAATGTCGATCGAGGATCTTACAAACTTTATGGATAATATTAAGTTGACAGACCGGCAGATGCTGATCGGCGGGGCAGTTTTAAAGGAGATCCGGGCGAGACTGCATTTTCTGATCGATGTAGGCCTTGATTATCTGGCACTTTATCGTTCTACAGGCACATTGTCCGGTGGAGAGGCACAGCGAATCCGTCTGGCGACACAGATCGGTTCCGGGCTTGTGGGAGTTGCTTATATTCTGGATGAACCAAGTATTGGTCTGCATCAGAGAGATAATGATAAGCTGATCGGAGCATTGGAGCATTTGCGTGATCTTGGAAATACTCTGATTGTGGTAGAGCATGATGAAGATACGATGCGTGCTGCGGATTATATTATAGATATCGGTCCGGGAGCCGGTGAAAATGGTGGTTATGTCGTTGCGGAAGGTACGGCAGAGGAGATCATGAAAAATGAGAACTCGATCACCGGTGATTATTTAAGCGGAAGAAAAAAGATTCCGGTACCGGAGGTACGAAGAAAGCCAACGGGCTGGCTGACCGTTCAGAATGCTTATGAGAACAACCTGAAGCATATCGATGTGAATATACCACTGGGTATTATGGTATGCGTGACTGGTGTATCCGGTTCGGGAAAGAGCTCACTTGTAAATGAGATCTTATATAAGAAGCTGGCGAGAAGACTGAACAAGAGCCGTATCAAACCGGGACATCATGATCACATCGTGGGTTACGATGCACTCGATAAGGTGATCAATATCGATCAGTCACCAATCGGAAGAAGCCCGAGATCGAACCCGGCAACCTATACAGGTGTATTTGACATGATCCGTGATCTGTTTGCAAATACAAAGGATGCCAAGGCAAGAGGATATAAGAAGGGAAGATTTTCATTCAATGTATCGGGTGGACGATGCGAAGCCTGCCGTGGTGATGGTATCATCAAGATCGAGATGCATTTCCTGCCGGATGTCTATGTTCCTTGTGAGGTATGCGGTGGCAAGCGGTACAATCGTGAGACACTGGAAGTAAAATATAAAGGTAAGAGCATTTATGATGTTCTGGATATGACTGTGGATGAAGCCTGCGAGTTCTTTGCAAATGTTCCAAGCATTCTGCGAAAGATCGAAACGTTAAAGGATGTTGGCCTGGGCTATATCCGTCTGGGACAGCCATCTACCACTTTATCCGGAGGAGAGGCACAGAGAGTAAAGCTTGCGACGGAGCTTGCCAGACGTGGAACCGGAAAGACGATCTACATTCTGGATGAACCGACGACCGGACTTCATTTCGCCGATGTTCATCGTCTGGTGGATATTCTTCGCAGACTTAGTGACAGTGGAAATACCGTAGTTGTTATCGAGCATAATCTGGATGTTATAAAGACTGCCGATTATATCATCGACATGGGACCGGAAGGCGGTGTTCGCGGTGGAACAGTGATCGCACAGGGAACACCGGAGGAGATCGCAGAATGTGAGAATTCATATACCGGACAATATCTGAAGCGGTATTTATAAAGTGTGAAGATAGAGAATACAATTAAGCTCTTATATAGATATCAGTTTTATAGAATGTGTAGAATTGATATAGAGGAATTAGAGATATAGAAATTTGGAAACATAAGGAATTAGCAACATGAGGAATGATAAGATCATTGGCGCATTGATCGGCCTTGTAGGTGCGGCCGGTAATTCCGGCTGGACAGAGAAAACAGATCAGACGATCGCAAGTGCGTTATTACAGGAAGACAATGATGAGACAATAGAGGAAATACACCGGGAGAAATACCGACTTTCTCCCGGGTGTTCCACCTGTACGGCTCCATGCGGGAATACATCTGATTATGATATGAGCTGTTTCTGGAATGGCAGCCTGGAAGAACAGAAGCGTAAGCATGACATAATCAATGAATTACAGCAGGTGGCAGAACAGTATAACAGCGGAAATCTTAAGAGATTACCTGAGGTCTGTTTCCGTGCACTTGCATGCTTTTCCTATGGCATGGACGAAGCTGCATACGAGTCTTTAATGAGCGACTTCCATAATATAGCCGAAACTGTTTAAGAGTAGAACTGCAGATAGAGTTACAGTTATATCTTAGCGTTTATGTTCTATATAGATTTGCTTTTCAGGTAGCCAAGGCTGACAAATAACACTACGACTTCAACGATCGGCATAACAAACCACAGGCTGGATGCACCCAGACACAATGGAAATACAAGGATACAGATACTGCTTAAGATGATATTTCGGAGCAGTGAGATGCACAGGGATTGTGCAGATCGCAGTATCGCCTGTAAATAGTAAGAAGTCAGCAGGTTAATGCCAAATGGCAGGAATGCAAAAAAGTAGGTTCGTATACCCAGATTTGCAATATCAGTCAGTGTTGGATTCATTTTAATAAAAATACGACAGACCGCAGTCGGGAATAAGATTCCACTAAGCGAGAAGATGGCACCCATTATAAGGATAGTGGTATATGCCATCTTTTTTATTCCTTTGATTCGGACCCCATTTCCTGCACCATAATTAGTAGAGATAACAGGCTGGATCGACTGACCGACTCCGGTAAACAGGGAGTTGAACAGGATTACACAGTTTGAGATCACGCTGTAGATCGAGAGTGCATTTTCACCGCAGTATTTCAGGATCTGGATATTAAACAGCAGTACGATGAATCCATTTGCAAATTCATTGAAAAAACTTGGGATACCACCGACAATAATATGACGGATACTGGGAATCGTGTGAATCGGTCGGATGAAATGAAGACCGTTTTTGCGTGAGAAAAAGTGTGAGCCACCGACAATTACCTGGATAGTCATACCGAGAACGGAAGCGAATGCGGCACCGCCCATTCCCATATGCATAGGAAATACAAAAATGATATCCAGTGCGATATTTACGACGCCGCCAAGCAGAACTCCCGCCATTGCACGGTTTGGATCATTGTCGGCACGGATAAAGATTGCTACATAATTTGAAAATACAGCAACCGGAAGGAAAATGTTGATATAACGCATGTAGGACATGGCGTATGGGAATAAGGTGTCATTTGCTCCCATCAGATGAAGCAGCTTAGGCATGCAGGTGGCATAGATCAGCCATAAAAGGGTAGTAACAGCCGTAATCAGGAAAAAAGAGATTGTAAAATAACGATTGGATTTCTGATGATTACCACTTCCCCTGTGAACACTCATCTGTACAGAGCCGCCGACACCAAACAGGATTCCGGTTGACATCAGGATGCAGAGAAGTGGTGTTGTAATACTTAGGGCAGCAAGAGCATCTGCGCCGACACCTTTTCCAATGACGATCGCATCTGTCAGTGTATAAATAGACATAACCATGGCACTTCCAAGTGATGGTATCAGAAATTTGAAGTATAATTTTTTCAGATTGTCTTTTAATAAATCCATTATAAGTCCTCCTATGCTGTGCTGTTCACAAAAAAAGAGCCAGATAAGATAATCTTATCTGGCTCATAACATTCATGTCCATCCGGGAATCCTGAATAACATTCAGAACACCTTGCAAGGTATATCATATATACCGTCCGATTCGTGCCTATTATACCAAGTTGATAGAAAATGTCAATCAATTTTATGGCATTTTTTGTATGCGGGTGTTATAATAGCATCCGCAAAAAACACAGTGAGGTAGGAATAAATGAATTTTATTAAGAAAAACTGGATAGGAATTCTGGTGTGTTTTATCATAGCAGTTCCTTCATGGTTAATTGGAAAACGGTTTCCGGTTGTCGGCGGACCGATCATTGCGATATTAGCCGGTATGTTGATCGCACTCGTATGGACGGATAAGGGAAAGGCAGAAGCCGGTATCAAATGGACATCAAAGATTGTTTTGCAGACAGCCGTTGTATTATTAGGATTTGGCATGAATCTCGGAGTAATCCTGCAGACAGGAAAACAGTCGCTTCCGATCATTATCTGTACGATCGGTACATCCTTATTGATCGCATGGATCCTTCGAAAGGTGATGAAGGTTCCGGCAAATACTTCGATTCTTGTCGGTGTTGGATCTTCTATCTGTGGTGGTTCCGCAATCGCAGCAACAGCACCGGTTATAGATGCAGATGACGATGAAGTCGCACAGGCTATTTCTGTTATCTTTTTCTTTAACGTGCTTGCGGCTATCTTCTTCCCGATCATAGGAAAAGCAATAGGATTTGATACGGCATCCGGTGATGCATTTGGAATATTTGCGGGAACAGCCATCAATGATACATCTTCTGTAACAGCGGCGGCATCAACATGGGACAGCATGTGGAATCTTGGAAGTGAGACTCTCAATAAGGCAGTAACGGTAAAACTGACCAGAACACTGGCAATTATACCGATCACATTAGTGCTTGCGGCAGTTCGTGCAAGACAGGCGGCAAAGACAGAGCAGAAGACAAATGGATTCAGCTTGAAAAAAGCATTTCCTATGTTCATTCTGTATTTTGTGATCGCATCTATAATCACAACGATCTGTATCAGTCTGGGCGTAAATGCGGATGTATTTGCACCGTTAAAGGAGCTGTCCAAATTCTTCATTATCATGGCTATGGCGGCGATCGGGTTAAACAGCAATGTTATTAAGCTGATCAAAACCGGTGGCAAGCCGATTTTGCTAGGTGCATGCTGTTGGATCGGCATTACCTTGGTCAGCCTGCTTATGCAGCATGTTATGGGAATCTGGTAAAAGCATGTAAGAACGCCCTTGGGGCATATATGGCAGAAAACCTGTAACAGCAATATGCCCCATATGGTTTATACAACAGAACACAAGTGGTCTGTGAAATAAATCCATATGGGGCATATTATTGTTATACGATATTCGTATTACGAAAGAAATTAGTCGTTAGCTTTGCCAACTGATCCGAAAAGTTCCATCTTTTCTTTAACAGTAGCCTTGATAGCTTCGAAACCAGGAGCAAGAAGCTTTCTAGGATCAAATCCCTTACCTTCAAGATCCTTACCAGCCTCGATGTACTTTCTTGTAGCATCTGCGAATGATAACTGGCACTCTGTGTTAACATTGATTTTTGAAACGCCAAGTGAGATAGCTTTCTTGATCATGTCAGCAGGGATACCTGTACCACCGTGAAGAACTAATGGCATAGTACCTGTCTTCTGCTGGATAGCATCAAGTGTTTCGAATGAAAGACCCTTCCAGTTTGCTGGGTACTTACCATGGATGTTACCGATACCGGCAGCAAGCATATCTACGCCAAGATCAGCGATGATCTTACACTCTTCTGGATCTGCGCACTCGCCCATACCAATAACACCGTCTTCTTCACCACCGATTGAACCAACTTCACACTCGATAGAAAGACCAAGCTGATGAGCAACATTAACAAGCTCTGTTGACTTAGCAAGGTTCTCTTCGAATGGATAGTGTGAACCATCGAACATGATAGATGTGAATCCGGCCTTAACACACTTGTAGCATCCTTCATATGTTCCGTGATCAAGGTGAAGAGCTACAGGAACTGTAATTCCTAAAGAATCGTGCATAGCCTTAACCATAGCTGCAACTGTTTCAAATCCAGTCATATACTTTCCAGCGCCTTCTGAAACACCAAGGATTACAGGAGACTGAAGTTCCTGAGCTGTAAGAAGAACAGCCTTTGTCCATTCAAGGTTATTGATGTTAAACTGACCAACGGCATATTTTCCAGCCTTAGCCTTTTCCAACATTTCTTTTGCTGAAACTAACATTATAAATTCCTCCATTATAAAAATTATTTTGGGCTTTCATCTGCCCGAATTGTCCACATTTATAATGTAAAAATCCGGTTAGATAACCCTACTCTGTCGCCATTATACATTATTTATTTCCAAAATAAAAGCCATTTACAAAAACTTGATAAAAATAAAAAAATACTGCGCCATAATAACCCTGATGTCGCAGCGTAGTATTTTATCATTATGTAAAACATTTATAAAAGAATCCGCCATTTCCTTGAAATGCTAAAACTGGGATGGTAAAATTTTTATAATATAATTCGTGGAGGAAACAATATATGCTTCAGTTAAAGAAGATTGTGAAGGACTATCAGACCGGAGATGAAGTGGTAAAGGCGTTAAAAGGCATTTCCATTAATTTCAGAAAGAATGAATTCGTATCGGTACTTGGTCAGTCCGGCTGTGGTAAGACAACGCTTCTTAATATTATAGGCGGACTTGATCAGTATACGAGTGGTGATCTGGTTATCAATGGCAGATCAACAAAAGAATTCAAGGCAAGAGACTGGGATTCATACCGGAATAATTCGATCGGTTTTGTATTCCAGAGTTACAATCTGATTCCGCATCAGACGGTTCTCGCAAATGTCGAGCTGGCGCTGACCTTATCCGGTGTATCCAAATCCGAGCGTAGAAAACGTGCAAAAGAGGTGTTGGAAAAGGTTGGTCTGGGCGATCAGATCTATAAGAAGCCGAATCAGATGTCCGGTGGACAGATGCAGCGAGTAGCGATCGCCAGAGCATTGATCAATGATCCTGATATCCTGCTTGCAGATGAGCCGACCGGAGCCCTGGACTCCGAAACCAGTGTCCAGATCATGGAGCTGTTAAAGGAGATCGCAGAAGAAAAGCTGGTCATCATGGTAACACACAATCCGGAGCTTGCAGACAAATATTCTACAAGAATCGTGAAGCTGTTAGATGGTAAGATCATAGATGATTCCGCACCATTTTCAGATGAAGACGAAGCGAAAGAATCAGAAGAAGCATATGCACCGAGAAAGACATCTATGTCTGTATTTACGGCATTTTCCCTCAGCTTTAATAACCTGCTGACGAAGAAAGGACGAACCCTTTTAACGGCATTTGCCGGAAGTATCGGTATCATCGGTATCGCGCTGATTCTGTCATTATCCAGTGGATTCCAGGGCTATATCAATGATGTGCAGGAGGAAACCCTGTCATCCTATCCAATCGAGATCCAGAAAAAGGCAATGGATTATTCTGACCTGATCTCGGAAATGGCGGGTAATACAAAGGAAGAAGATCTGAGTGATCATGACCCGGATCGTGTATACTCTGGTGATGTCATGGGCGATATGATGGTGTCCATGCTCTCAGAGGTAAAGGAAAACGATCTGGAAACATTTAAGAAATATATTGAAGATGATACAAATGGATTCAAGGATATCGTGAGTGATATCAAGTATACCTATGATACTCCGATGTATGTATTTAACGAAAATGCAGCAGGCGGTACACAGCAGGTAAATCCAAGTATCATGATGCGAGAGATGGGATTTGGCGATATGGAAGAATCCCAGAAATCCCTGTCAGGCTTCATGTCGGCATTCAGTTACGGAAATAATTCCATGGATATGTGGAAGCAGTTAATGAGTAATCGGGAGCTGTTGGAACAGCAGTACGATGTGCTTGCAGGACACTGGCCTCAGAATAAAAATGAAGTTGTACTGGTCGTTGATAAGAATAACGAGATCAGTGATTTTACCTTATATACATTAGGTGTCAGAAATGCTTCTGATCTTGGAGAGATGGTTCCGAAGATCATGGCAGGTAAAGATTACGATGCACCGGAGGAAATGAGCTTCTCCTATGATGATCTTTTAAATCTCAAATTCAAGCTCATTCTGCCGAGTGACATTTATCAAAAAAATGCAGACGGAACATGGGCAGACAAGAGTTCCGATGAAGATTATATGGCAGATGTGATCAGCAAAGGTCTGGATATTCAGGTTTGTGGTATCATCCGTCAGAGCGAATCCTCTTATGCAGCATCGATCGATGCGGGAATGATCGGTTATACCGCTGAACTTGCAGAGTATGTTGTATCCGAAAATGAAAAATCGGAGATCGTAAAACGGCAGCTTGACAATCCGGATACCGATGTATTTACAGGACTTCCGTTTTCAAACGGAGAAGATATCGACATGAGTCAGGTGGACATGCAGCAGATCGTTGCATCCATGAACCTGTCAGAGGAACAGCAGGCATATATTTCACAGATGTCTGATGAGCAGTTATTTGAAATGTTAAAGGAACAGGGCTATTTTGCACAGTCTACCGCAACCTATGATGATAATATCGAGAAGCTTGGATTTGCGGATCTGGCAAAGCCGTCCGTTATCAGCCTGTATTGTTCAGAATTCGCGGACAAGGATAAGCTGACAGATCTGATCGACAAATATAATGATTCACATTCAGACAGCGAGATCACTTATACCGATTATATCGGGCTGATGCTATCTTCCGTTACGAAGATCATCGATGCGATCACTTATGTATTGATCGCATTTGTAGCTATCTCGTTGATCGTATCATCGATCATGATCGGAATCATTACCTATATCTCTGTACTGGAGAGAACGAAGGAGATCGGTATTCTTCGAAGTATCGGAGCGTCGAAAAAGGATATTTCCCGTGTGTTTAACGCAGAGACATTTATTATCGGACTGGTATCCGGTGCGATCGGTATTCTGGTTACGGTGCTGTTAAATATCCCGATAAGCAAGGTGATAGAGAAATTTGTAAATGTGCCAAATGTATCTTCACTTCCGGTAAAGGGTGCGGTGATCCTTGTGATCATTAGTGTTGTGCTTACTTTGATCGGCGGTCTTATCCCATCTAAGATGGCAGCGAAGAAAGACCCTGTAATAGCACTTAGAAGTGAGTAACAGATAATTGTGAAATTAAAAATTATAAGTTATATATGAACAGTTTGAATTACCAAAACAGTGGCATTTGAGTCCGCCGGTCCTTAGATGGTGCATTAGCAGCATCTTAGTACCGTTGCAGGGCTAACTGAGACCTTAGCGAGGTTTACCGAGGTTAGTTCGAAGTTACACAGCGGGGAAACGAGCGGAAGCGTCCACTGGTTGGTAATGTCAATACTGTTCATATAAAAAAGAGAATATTTAATTCACAATTATCTGTCATGATAGAAAGGAGCGAGGCGGCATGAGTGCATATGTTGAGTTTAAGGATGTTAAGAAAATATATAAGACCGGCGAGGTTGAGATCCATGCTCTGCGGGATGTGAACTTCGAGATTGAAAAAGGAGAATTCTGTGTCATTGTTGGAGCGTCAGGAGCGGGAAAGACAACGATTCTGAATATCCTGGGCGGAATGGACACGCTGTCCGGCGGCAGTGTATATCTGGACGGAAAAGAAATCTCCGGGCTGAACAAGCGGCAGCTTACGGCATACAGGAGATATGATGTAGGATTTGTATTTCAGTTCTATAATCTGGTGCAGAATCTGACGGCACTGGAAAATGTAGAGCTTGCGGCACAGATCTGTAAGGACCCGTTAGATGCGGCAACGGTATTAAAGCAGGTAGGGCTTGAGGATCGTATGGCAAATTTCCCTGCACAGTTATCCGGTGGAGAGCAGCAGCGGGTAGCGATCGCCAGAGCACTTGCAAAGAATCCGAAGCTGCTTTTATGTGATGAACCGACCGGTGCGCTGGACTATAATACAGGAAAATCCGTACTCAAATTGCTTCAGGATACCTGTAGGAACACCGGAACTACGGTTATCGTTATCACACATAATCAGGCACTTACAGCAATGGCAGATCGTGTGATCACAGTTAAGAGCGGAACAGTAGAGAAGGTTGTTCTGAATGATAACATTAAAAATGTAGAAGATCTGGAATGGTAGGTATGTCTTATGAAATCAATGATGCGTCGTACGACATTTCGAGAAATTAAAAACAGTTTTGGACGGTTTGCAGCGATTCTCGCGATCATAGCGTTAGGTGTTGGTTTCTTTTCAGGCCTGAAGATGACCAAGCCGGCTATGGTAAAGACGATTACGGATTTCCTCAGTGATTCGGAATTCTATGATCTGCATCTGGTGTCTACGCTTGGCTATACAGATGAGGATGTGGAAGCATTTGCGGGTGAGGATGATGTCCGGTATGCAGAGGGCAGCTATTCATTTGATGTGCTTTATGATGGTATGGGTGATAATGAACGTGCACTCAAAACCTTGTCATTGCCGGAGCATGTGAATGACATCCGTCTGGTGGATGGCAGACTGCCGGAAGCGGATGATGAATGCGTAGTGGATGACAAGCTGACAGATGTGAGAATCGGTGATGTCATTACCGTGGCAGATACGAATGGTGATGCCACTGAGACAAAGCTCCGCTATAGGAAATTTACGGTTACTGGAACCGTACAGTCCTCCCTTTATATTAATTTTGAACGTGGAACGACTACTCTCGGGACCGGTAAATTAAGTGGATTTGTATATATGAAGCCGGAAGCATTTGACTGTGAATGCTACACTGACGTCTATGTCAGGTTTGATCAGGACTATGCGTTATACGATGATGCGTACGATACCTATATGGACGAGAAAAAGGATGCCTGGGATGCTATCTGTCATGACCGTGTTACGAAACGATATCAGGCGCTTTTGATGCAGACCGGGCTTACCGAAGATATGGTTGCCGGCGTAACCATAGATGACGCACCGGATGTCAGTTATTATATTCTTGGCAGGGAGACGAATGTCGGTTATGTCTGTTTTGAGAGTGATTCCGATATCGTGGATGGTGTAGCAAAGGTATTTCCGGTGTTCTTTGTATTGGTTGCTGTGCTTGTCTGTATGACGACGATGAATCGTATGGTCGAGGAACAGCGAACAATGATCGGAATGCTAAAGGCACTTGGATACAGTGAGCATACGATCATGAGCAAATATATGATCTATTCAGGGCTGGCAGCAGTTATCGGATGTATAGGAGGCTTTTTTGCAGGAACGTATGCATTCCCACGGGTAATCTGGAAAGCATATCATATGATGTATCTGAATATTAGCTTAAAATATATTGTAGACTGGAAGCTGGCAGGAATTGCTATGCTGGTATCTCTGGCATGTTCGGTAGGAACGACATGGTTTACCTGCCGGTATGAGCTGTCGGAGACTGCGGCAGGGCTGATGCGGCCGAAGGCACCGAAGGCGGGCAAACGTGTATTCCTTGAGAAAATATCATTTGTATGGAAACGATTAAAATTTCTGCATAAGGTATCGGTTCGAAATATCTTTCGGTTAAGAAGCGTTTCTTTATGATGGTAATAGGAATCAGCGGATGCACAGCCCTGCTTCTGACCGGATTTGGTATCAATGATTCGATCGCCGGCTTTGCAGATCGTCAGTATGATGAGATCCAGATCTTAGACGGAACGATGACCCTTGCAGAGAGTGTTGATGATGTAAAGAAAACGAATGCAGCTTCTGAGGAAAATCAGAAGGATCAGCAGGAAGCAACGCAGACGGGTTCGGAATCAGCGGCAGCCGGTGATCTGTATGATAAATTAGACAAATATATGCAGGACTATGATTTTGTTGGTGAGACAAGCTGGGATCTGATAGAGTCCGATGGCATTAAGAGCATTAATCTAGTTATTATGAAAGAACCGGAGCATTCGGACAAATATATGGATTTTCACAACAGTAAGAATGAGAAGGTCGCATATCCGGGCAAGGATGAGGCGGTTATCAACAGTGCTTTGGCAACCCGGTATGATCTGTCCGTTGGGGATACCATTACGATCCGGAACAGTGATATGAAAGAGATCAAGGCAAAGATTTCCGGCATCTTTGAAAATTATGTATATAATTATGTATATCTGTCGCCGGAAACATACATGGATCAGATGGGAGAAGCTCCGGTATATCATTCCGTCTATTTCAATCTGAAGCCTGATATGGATGCACATGAAGTGGCTGCCGATCTTATGAAAGAAAATGTAGTTTCTGCAGTAGTCGTGAATGGAGATATGCGCGAACGTATCAGCAATATGATGAAGAGTCTGGACTATATCGTTCTGGTCGTTATCCTGTCGGCGGCAGCACTGGCATTTATCGTGCTGTATAACCTGACAAATATCAATATTACAGAACGAATCCGGGAGATTGCAACCGTAAAGGTGCTTGGATTTTTCAGAAATGAAACCTCATCTTATGTGTTCCGTGAAAACTGGGTGCTGACGGCAATCGGAATAGCGGTCGGTCTGGTGCTCGGAGTATTTCTGCATAGCTTTGTTATGGATCAGATCCGTGTGGATATGGTTTCATTTGACACTTACATTTCACCGCTTAGTTATGTGTACAGCATTATTCTGACGTTTGCTTTTAATGGCTGTGTCAACCTGTTCATGTCGGTGAGACTGGAGCGGATCAATATGGCAGAATCCCTGAAATCAGTGGACTAAGGGAAAGCGTAAAAATGAAATCATGAAATATAGAAAACAGATACTGTATTGCGGTTGATGCAATGAAAAAAATACCATAAAGAACTGTGGGTGAACAAAAAGCCCGCAGATAGAAAAATATACAAATAAAAATATAGTGGCAGGAGGAAGAAAAAATGACAGTTACAAATGATATTAAGTACATCGGTGTGAATGACCATGAGATCGATCTGTTTGAGGGACAGTATATTGTGCCAAATGGCATGGCATATAATTCTTATGTGATCATGGATGAGAAGATTGCCGTTATGGATACGGTGGATCAGAGTTTTACGGATGAATGGTTAGCAAAGCTGGAAACGGAGCTTGCAGGCCGGACACCGGATTACATCGTGGTTCAGCATATGGAGCCGGATCATTCGGCGAATCTTGCAAATTTCATGGAGAAGTATCCGACAGCAACAGTTGTTGCAACAGCGGCAGCATTTAACATGATGAAGAACTTCTTTGGAAAAGATTATGCTGATAGAAGAATGATGGTGAAAGAGGGAGATACCTTATCACTTGGAAAGCATGAGCTGACATTTGTCATGGCTCCGATGGTACACTGGCCGGAGGTTATGATGACCTATGACAGCACAGATAAGGTATTATTCTCCGCGGACGGCTTCGGCAAATTCGGAGCCTTGGATGTAGAGGAGGACTGGGCATGTGAGGCTCGCCGTTACTACATCGGAATCGTAGGAAAGTTCGGTGCACAGGTTCAGGCATTGTTGAAGAAGGCAGCAGGACTGGATATCCAGATCATCTGTCCGCTTCATGGACCGGTTCTGACAGAGAATCTCGGATATTATATCGGTTTATATGATACATGGTCATCTTATGGAGTAGAAACAGACGGTGTAGTGATCGCTTACACATCTGTCTATGGACATACAAAAGAGGCAGCAGAGCTTCTTGCAAAGAAGCTGACCGAAAAGGGATGCCCAAAGGTAGCAGTCAATGATCTTGCCCGCTGTGATATGGCAGAGGCAGTAGAGGATGCGTTCCGTTATGGCAAACTGGTGCTTGCAACAACGACCTATAACGGTGACATTTTCCCATTTATGAGAGAGTTCATCAATCACCTGACAGAGCGTAATTTCCAGAACCGCACGATCGGTCTGATCGAGAATGGCGCATGGGCTCCAATGGCTGCAAAGGTTATGAAGGGTATGTTTGAAAACAGCAAGAATCTGACATTTACTGATACAACAGTTCAGATCAAGGCGGCATTAAATGACGCAAGCCTTGCACAGATCGATGCACTGGCAGATGAACTGTGTAAATAATCGATTCTTATATAGAAGTATTGTTCTACCACTATGATAAAGAGGTCGTACATATAAATGACAGAATGGAGAAGCTATGAATCTGGTAAAAATCTGTGGAATCACAGAAGAACAGGAAGTTGAATATGTAAATGAAGCCGGCGTGGATTTTATGGGAATGGTGATGTTCTTTCCGAAAAGCAAGCGGAATATCACAGTAGAAAAAGCATCTTCCCTTATAAAAAAACTGAACCCTGCGGTCACATCCGTAGCGGTAACGGTAGAACCGACGCTCGATCAGATCCGGGAGATCGAAGCTGCCGGAATCCAGATGATCCAGATTCATGGGGATATCAGCCAGGAACTGCTGCAGGAGATCCATATTCCTGTTATCAAAGCATTTAATGTACATGATCTGTCTTCTTATGAGAAATATCATCAGGCTGATATAGTAAAAGGATATATCTTTGATGCACAGACACCGGGCAGTGGGAAGACCTTTACTGGTCTGTACTTTCCGATATTCCGCACGATGAGAAGTTTGCACTTCTTGCTGGTGGTTTAAATCCTGACAATGTGGCAGAGGCATTTGCCGCAACTCATGTGGATGGTGCAGACACCAGCTCCGGTTGGAGAACGACACCGGAATCGGCAAAGACCGGGAGAAGATCCTGAGATTTGTGGAGAATGTGAAGAATCAGTAGAAGATGTATTATTTCAGGCACTCTGTGGGCAGTGATACGTTTTTGAGCAGACATTGGTTATTTTCATTGACTGCTTGAAAGGTATCATGCTTATAGGGTGCTGTTTTATTGTGCGATTTGCAGCAATGCTTTTCGTATGTCATCCAGATAATTTCTTCCGACCGTCTGGGTCTGTTTATTTGCAAGATAGATCGTGGAGCCGGATAAGGAGGTGACATGATTTATATTGACAATGCAGGATTTGTGACACCGTATAAATGGTTCGGGCAGATGCTGTTCCATGTTTTTCAGCGAGGTTCGTTCTGTGTATAAGCCGGAAGCTGTTGTGATGCAGCAGTCATGCCCCAGCCTGCTTATGGAAATGATATCATTGAACGGAATCCGTGTGATGTTATTGTCCTTATGCAGGCAATAATAGTCTGAAGAATGCAGTGAAATATACTGATCCAGGCAACGTTCGATCGCTTCAGGTGAAACAGGTTTTAATAAATAGTTGATCGCCTGTGCCTGATATCCGTCAAAGACATATTCACGGAAGGCTGTAAGAAAAATAATATCTCCTTGATATCCGTTTTTCCTTAATTGTGTACAGATATCGATTCCATTTTTGATGTGATCATCGGCAGGTATATTCGTGTCGGCATTTTTCAGTTCAATATCGGAAAACAGCAAATTACAATCTTTCATAAATGCTGATCCTAAAATAGAAGTTTCATCGTGAAACCATTTGACAGAAACAGCATATTCCTTTTTCTCAGCCCAGTTATGTATAACTTCCGCTAATTGTTTATAATGTTTTGGAATGTCTTCCAGTACAGCGATATTTATATTCATCCGATTGGTTCATCCTTTCATTTAAGTGGCAATAATATCTGGATCATAAAGGTATCCGTCGTTGGTTGAATGTTAAAAATACCGTTATGATCGTTTACAATACTTTGGATTCTCGACAGCCCCAATCCATGTTCGGGTGTATCCTCTATGGTTTTCGTTGATAGGAAATGATTCTTCTTATCTATTCTGTAATATCCATTTGTCCGGTTGCTTATGACGATGGAAAGCATATTCTGAAATGGTTTCATCGAAAAATCAATCGAGCGTTGTTCTGTTTCCGGAAGCTGTTCACATGCTTCGATGGCATTGTCAAATAAATTACCAAGTAAGGAACATAATTCAATATCCGATAGCGGAATGCTGTCCGGCAGAAATACCGAGTATTCAACCTGAATCTGTGCAGATTTACATTGAATCAGTTTATTTGTGAGGATGCTGTCTACCGTGGAGTTGCCGCTCGCAAGAATGTAGTGGTTGTATTTACGGTTGCGGTCAGGTCCCGGATAAATGCCTCTGCTTCCGGATATGCATGATTTACCATCAGGGCGTGAAGGGTGTCCAGATGATTGCTGATGTCATGCTTCAGATAGCGAAGCTCTGATATGGAGCTGATGATCTGGTCGTATTGCTTACGCTCCATTTCTGATAGGAGCTGTTGTCTGGACAACTGGATATTTTTCTCACGTTCTATGCCGAGATGGTACAGGTATATTGTCAGGGAGACAAATAAGATCAAGATCAGGAAACAGATGGCAGACAGAAGATCTGCATAGGTTTCCGGGCTTCCGGTATGGATATTTACCTGACCGGCAACGATAAGATTTTCAATCACGATGCATAAGACTGACAACAGAACGAAGATTATTTTTTCTGTTCGTGAGAGCTTGAAGGCTCTGGATGAGAAACAGAGCAGAATGGATGTCAATACCGTAAGGGTCAGAAGATACAGGATTGTAACCGGGCTTTGTACTGCATGATCCGTCAGCATCCCATCGGCATCTGTGTGCAGCCATTCTACAGGGAATATGGTCGCTGTGAATTTGGAAGCAAGTTCTACTATGCAGAATATAACGACCCAGAACAGATTGCTGATCTGGAACGTAAAGAATATACAGGTATACAGGTAATGTAAGACCAATAGTATAGTCAGGGATTTGATGATAACGGGAGCCTGCATGACATCCAGTAATAAGGCACATTCTGCCAATACGAGAACCGACAGGATCTGTAACAGATAAGAATATCTGAAGCTTCGCCGGTTTAATTTTCCATTTGCAAGTATCAGAAAAAGAAATGATACCCAGATATTTATAATAAATTCTGCAATATAGTCACTCAAAAATATCCCCTCGCTTTTCCATATCGTTTATATCCATTTCGATAAATCTACACTTCTACAATATTTATTGTAACATACCAGCCTTTCCTGTGAAGACTATAATTTCATTTCCGTATGTTGTTTGCATCCGGCAGGATGTTGTTTGCGCCGGCGCGTCTTGAACAGGGGAATGTGGATGATATGATGATGAAAAACCATTTACCTGCAAGGGATGATTTTTCAAGTGTATGGGGTGAGAGGTGGCTGCAAAATCATTTACTTGCATGGTTATTTAGGAAGGAGGGCATATCTATGATATTCGGACATGTATTAAAGAAACACATAAGCATGAATCCTGTCATATCCGGGTTGTTATTGTTGGGCGTTGTCATATGTGTATATTGCATCAGTATCATGCTGGGTTTGGCAGTTGGACAGTATCAGTTGGCTACCTGTAGCAATACGGAAGCATCTCTGACGATCGATATAGACGAGAAAAACGGTATAAATATGGATGAGATGTCTGCATATCTGAACAGCATCTCAAAAAAAGGGATGGTAAATGTATTATATTTCACAAGGTTGGAAAGTAAAAAAATATTGGTAGGCTGGGATGGAACAAAAGGAAACAATTGGTTCCCGATTACTTCAGGAAGTTTTTTTAACAAAGAGGAACAGGCAGCAGGTGAATATGTTGGTTTTGTATCTGATAATATGAAAAATGCAATAGCCGGAAGTGGAAGTTTTGAGGCAGGAGAGCATACATATGAAGTAATTGGTATGGGCTGGATCGTTCCATGGTCCTTCGCTTCAGCCAGATCATCACAGTCACAGATCGACATTTTAGGGGAAGAAGCCGGTGAGGAAATGCAATATATGTTGATCCCATATAAATGTTATAAAGAAGAATTTCAACCGGAACAGATACTGGCGCAATTCAATTATGCATCTTATGAGGATTTGCAGAAATATGCAGAAAAAATACAGGATATGTTTCCATCGACGCGGGTATATTTACCCGATAGCAATTCCAATGATGTGCTGGAAGAAGGACGGACGCAATATGAAATACTTGCATTTCTTTTGTGTATGATCGCCGGGATAACAGTGATCAGACTCATGGCAGAGTGGATCACAACTTATAAAAAAGAGATCACCGTTTTGTGGTTGTGCGGGATGCCAAAAGTACGGTGTATGTTATTGATATATGGACACTGGCTTTTATATTATGGCGTTGGCAGTATCATTGCGATTATTCTGCAATATCTGACATTTCCATTACTTCAATATGTCTATGGAAATGCATTCCCAATGCCTGACAGCCTGATATATATATTAGCTGTTATGTTTGGATTTTCGATATTATGCACGTTAAGACCGATGGGAAAGGTGGTTCGTTTATATACAAAGGGGGAGATCGTATGAATTTTCTTCGGATATGCAGGTATTTATATACAAAGAAGTTGTTTGGGGAGATTGTTTTATTCATTCAGTTGATATGTATGCTTGAAATGTCATTTGTTGTATTAAAACCGGTCGATTCATATCTGATGGAGAAAAAGCAGGTAAAAGCGGCATATACATTAGACTTTGATTCTATGGTTCATTTTAGCAAGAATAATTCAATATATGCGCAGGAAATGGCCGGAAATGGAACTGCGGCAAAAGAGATTTATGAGCTGCTGCGGGAGTCGGACGGTGTGAAAAAAGTAGATCGATGTGCATTTGAAAATGGTACTTATATGCAGACGGATGGGAAGCTGGGCAGCGCAAATCTGGTTTTATATTCGAGCGAAATGTTAGATGTTATCCAGTTAAATACGGAATCAGCGGTGTTGAAAAATGTATCGGAAGGATATGTCCCGATATTGGTCAGCGATTCTATGGCAGAGGAATTACCGGTTGGAACAAAGACGGAAATCAATCTTGCTTTTGATGATACGATAAAAATACCGTGTGAAGTGGTGGGTATCTTACAGGAAGACAGTGCGGTTCCTGTGGTTTTCAGTTATGGAGATATCATGGAACTGGGAGATATGGCAGTTCCGTCGAAAGATTTATCGGAATACAGATTTATTGTATTTGGCAAGGCTATGGATGAATTGTTTGCTCGTTTGACAAATGTTAATTTTCTTATAGAACCGGAAAAACATGTATCGGGAGAAAATCTGGCAACCTCTTTGCAAAGTAAAATGAGAAATTATGGAACTTTAAATACTTACCGGACGATAGCAGCAGGAGCTTTTAAGAATATGCTGGAAGAAAATGCATGGTATGTGCTTGCATTTGCTTTGTTGACCTTGATCGCAGTGTTTGGATATGGCGGATATCTGTGTCTTATGATCGCACAGAAGAAAAATGAGTTTGCAGTATTTTATATATTAGGAATGACAAGAAAGAAGATGATAGCGGTTATTTTCTCATCCGGTGCAATTTTGCTGGCAGTGTCATTTGGAATAGCGGCACTTTTATATCCATGGTTTACAAAAACAATATTAAAAATACAGGAGAGTTATGGATACATAGGGATATTTAGTTATGGATTTTCAGCAAGTGTGCTTTTGTTCATTCTGCTATTGAGCGTATGGATGGGGTTCCGGCGAACCGGAAAACAGGCGGAGATTGAATTATTAAAGGGTGGTGACTGATATGATCGAATTAGAAAAGATTGAAAAAATATATAATGCAGGAAAAGCAACCGAGACGCATGCATTAAAGGATATTAATCTGAGAATAGAAGAGGGGGATATGGTTGCCATTACCGGACCTTCCGGTTCCGGAAAATCAACTCTGCTGCATATTATTGCAGGAATTGATTCGCCGAGTTCAGGGGAATATCGTTTTTGTGGGAAACTGGTTTCTGATATGTCTGATAAAGAAAGATGCAGAATACGCAATCAAAAGATAGGGATGATCATGCAGGATTTTGGACTTCTTGGAAACGATACAGTTCTGCGGAATGTATGTCTGCCCGAAGTGATCGGAGGACGATATAATCGCAAATTTGAAAATAAAGCAAAGAAAATATTGTCGGCTGTCGGGCTTTCAGGGTTAGAGCAAAAAAAGACAAATCAGTTATCCGGTGGACAAAGACAGAGGGTTGCGATCGCCAGAGCATTGGCAATGGATGCAAAAGTAATCATTGCAGATGAACCGACAGGAGCGTTAGATTCTGAAAATACCGATAGTCTTATGGATTTATTGTTGGAACTAAACAGACAGGGGATAACGATCATTATCGTATCGCATGATCCAAAGGTTGCGATGCGGTGTCCGATCCGGTACAGGATAGAGGATGGAAGAATTGAATGAGTATATTTATCACCTGAAAATTGTTGAGTTTATAAAAATTACCACCTGAAAAATGTTATAGACGAACAAATTACCACCTGAAAAATGTTGATAAAATATAAATAAAAGCATATAATATTGGCATAACTGCTACGGATAAGTGCAAAGGTGGTATGAAGTTATGGAAAGAGATTTATTTATAAAGTTAGAAAAATGGAAGGATAAGAAAAAAAGAAAACCTTTAATTATCCAAGGTGCCAGACAAGTTGGAAAAACATGGATTATGAAGGAATTTGGTGCGCGATATTTTAAGAATACAGTATATATTAACTTTGATAATAATGAAATTATGAAAAGGGTATTTCAAATTGATTTTGATATTGCGCGTATTGTATCTGCTATTAAAATTGAGTATGGAAAAAGTTTTGAAGCAGCAGATACATTGATTATATTTGATGAAATACAAGAAGCGCCTGAGGCTCTTACATCGTTAAAATATTTTTATGAAAATGCACCACAATATGCCATAATTGCTGCAGGATCATTATTAGGAGTAGCACTTCATAGTGGTACTTCATTTCCTGTTGGAAAGGTAGACTTCATGCAGCTTTATCCTTTGAATTTCAGCGAGTTTTTATGCGCAAATGGTGAAAATGAGTTGGCAAAATTATTACAATCGCGTGATTATGAAATGATAAATGCCTATTCTATAAAATATACGGAGCTATTAAAAAAATATTACTATATAGGTGGAATGCCAGAAGTTATTCAAACATATTTAGATACAGATGACTTTAATGAAGTAAGAGAAATCCAGAAGAATTTACTGAAGTATTATGAAGAGGATTTTAGTAAGCATGCACCCAGAGATGTAATTCCAAGAATTATGATGGTATGGAATTCTATTCCGGCTCAGCTTGCAAAAGAAAATCGTAAGTTTATTTATGGTTGTGTGAGGGAAGGCGCCAGAGCAAAGGATTTTGAATTAGCAATCCAGTGGTTGGAAGATGCCGGTTTGATTATAAAAAGTTATCGTGTTAGTAAACCGGATATTCCTTTGATTGCATATATGGAGATGAGCAGCTTCAAGATGTTTATGATTGATGTAGGGCTTCTTGGGGCAAAGGGAAATATTGCAGCAAAAGTGTTGCTGGATGGGTGTAGAATTTTTGAAGAATTTAAAGGAGCATTGACAGAACAGTTTGTTGCACAGCAGTTAAAAGCAGCTGATAGAGAATTGTATTATTACTCTACAGAAAATTCCAGTGGGGAGATTGACTTTTTGATACAACAGGAGATGCAGTGTATTCCTATTGAGGTAAAAGCAGAAGAAAACCTACGAGCAAAGAGTTTGCGAGCTTTTTGTGAAAAATATAAACCTGAAATGGCAATACGATCTTCTATGTCGAAATTTAGAAAACAAGATTGGATGGTGAATGTTCCATTGTATATGCTGGATCAATTTCTCAGCACCCTATGAGTAACCATAGGGTGCTTTCAGAAATTTACTTCAACACCGTGCCATCTGCAAGAGTGATGGTGTAGCCGTTGAAATTGATCGTGCCATTATTGGTAAGGCTGCTGATCGTGCAGTTACCAGTCAGATTCCAGGTGCTTCCGGAATCAATCGTAACAACGGCATTGTCGGAGACAGCAGTACCACCATCGGCATTATCGATAATGTTGATCGTTCCGTTAAAGGTGCTGTTATCAGATAATGTCATATCAAGCGTGGAGATCGTATCCACAACGATATCACCGTCTAAGGTCTGGTCGCTTGCGGAAAATGTTACCTGTGCGCCATTTGCTCCAGCGGTACCCCAGCCATGGGAAGCGGAGTTGCCGCAAATATTCATCAGGTAGCTGTCGCTGTCTTTATTTGTGATCGTTCCATCGGAAAGAGAGATCACACAATTCGTATTTGTAATGTAAATATCGCTGCACGAGGATTAGAGTGGAAACGACTTACGAAATAATAGGTAGATGATATAGATGTACAGGAACTATTTAATTTACTTGTATTCTAAAAGGGAATCCTTAAACGAACTTTAAAACAGAGAAAAATACTGTCGGTGACAAGATAAAAATTCGCTTACCTGTATGCGCGGTTATAAAACAATCCGTTTCTTGTGTTGAAATACAAAAATGGAAGGATACATTACTATTATGCAGCAAGCCTTTTCTAACGCCGGTTCTTAGTGAGCCGCCAAAGGCGGGGAACTTAGCACCGTTGCGTTAGAATAGAGTGCAAACGTCTTGCGTAATAATGGGTAATGTGTTCTTCCATTTTTAAGATTCGGAAAAACGGATTGTTTTATAACTGTGCGTAAAAAAGAGCATAAAAAATCGGCGCGACAGGATTTGAACCTGCGACCTCTTCGTCCCGAACGAAGCGCTCTACCAAGCTGAGCCACGCGCCGAAAGAAAATCCATACTCAAATGTATGGATCTCAATACCTGTACTAGTATAAATATTTATTCTGAAAAAAGCAAGTGTTTTATTTGAAAGAATGAAAAATAATAAAAAATGTGCAATACTAGCCGTTTGTCCAGTGTACAGTGCGCCAAAACAAGTGATATAATGAGTGAATAACCCCGGCAAGCAATTACACAGCATGCCTGCTAGCAGGCAAAGCTGTGTAATTATTTGCCGGGCAAACAGACATGAGCATGAAGGACGAAAGTCCGGAAAGCGAATGGCTGAGGCGATTTCGGGAGTTCGAAGAACGGAGAAATCGTAGTTATTCACGGAGAAGAGACATGAGCATGAAGGACGAAAGTCCGGAAAGCGAATGGCTGAGGCGATTTCGG
>ERZ791624.500-NODE-500-length-26860-cov-5.344936_pt1 | contig 26860 bp, 22 predicted proteins | sample MGYA00510058_ERZ791624 | MGnify/ENA primary metagenome ERZ791624 (study PRJEB30046, sample SAMN00715158) | human gut metagenome | study: EMG produced TPA metagenomics assembly of the A metagenome-wide association study of gut microbiota in type 2...
AGGTAGCGGCTCTCGGAGAGTGGCGTGAGCTTGCCGTCTTCGCCAAGCGTGTCCGGGAACTTGAGGTCGGCGTTGACCATGACGGTGTAGGTGTCACGCGGGGCGCTGCGCAGCTCGCCGGTGCGCGCGAGGAAGGCCTCCTGTTCTGGCGTCAGGATGTGCGCCTTCATGCGCAGGAGCTCCTGCAGGCGGAAGCGGTATTTCGCGAGGCCCGGCAGGGCATCGGGAAGGCCCTCAGTGTATCTTCCGGCAGTGCGAGCAGCTCCGGCTCGATGAAGGCCGTCGCCGCGCCGACCTGGTCGAGCAGCGGCATGACGCTCGCGGCATCTGCCTGATGCTCCTGATTGGCCGTGTCGGTGTCCGCCATCATGCGGGCCCAGGCGAAGACCGCAGAGAGCGCGATCTCCATCTCGTCCTGCTTGGTCAGGCAGTCGAGCAGTGCCTGCGGGTCGTGGAGCCGCCCCTTGAATGACTGGATGGCAGCGAACTCAGCGGGGATGCCATCGCGGGCCTTCTGCCAGTCTTCTCGGGTGGCGTAGATATCGGAAAGCTGCCATTTCTCTGCAGCGGGGCAGTCCTTGCGTGTGGGGATCATCTTGTCTTTCATCTCATTCATCCTTTCTATCGTTGCGATTCTGAGATTGCTGATTTCATTATAGCATAAATCGCAGGGGCAGGACTCCTGCGGATTTCTTTGCCGCAGGCTGCAAGGCATGCTACAATGGAGGAAAAGAAGCGGAGGAGTGACTGTCGTGCAAGCAGCAGGGAAAGCAGAGAAAAGGGAAGGAAATGGGATGGAGCAGGGGGAGATCCTCTGGCTCGCCGTCAACGCGATGTACTCGCATACATCATTGGCCGTGCGCTATCTGCGCGAATGCGTGCCGGGCTCGTCTATCCTGGAGCTCACGATCAACCACCAGCTGCTCGCGGCGCTCGGCGAGATCTACGAGCGGCAGCCGCGCGTGCTCGGCATCTCGTGCTACATCTGGAACATCGAGATGGTCAAGGACATCCTGCGCCTCTTGCCAGCCGCATTGCCCGATACCATCATCATCTGCGGCGGCCCGGAGGTCTCGTACGACACGGCCGCCTTCCTCGATGCGTTCCCGATGGTCGACTTTGTCGTGCGCGGTGAGGGCGAGGAGGCCGTGCCTGAGCTCATCGCGCGGCTGCAAGCGGTCGGCTTTGATAAGGCGCGGGCCGCGGGGGGGCGCGCGCCGGCTTGCTGTTATAGTCAACATAACGGTACATATCGAGTGAGCAAAAACGCAGAAATCATATTTTGCCCGTGCACAAAGTCAATCAGGCCGCTGTTTGATTATTCCCCTTTTGCAGCAGCATCAACAACATGCATCCACAGCCTGCGTATGGATTTTTCGGCTTTTCGGCACAGCTTCGGAACCCCCAAGGCCTTAAAAAGCAATATGCGCACTTTGTCCGCCGCAAGTCCGACAACCAAGATAACTCCTGCCGAGGCAAGCACGGCGAACGGGATAAGCGGGAACGGGAGCCGCCCGATAAAGGCAAAACGATTGCCGATAACGTGTTCGAACACGAGCGGCGAAACATGCAGCAGGTAAACGCCGAATGCGGCGGGTGCAAACAAAACGGCAAATTCGGTGAGCTTGCGGCCGGGCTTAAAACGGGCAAAAGCGACTAACAGCGCGGCGGCGCAGAGCAGCACCGTCGGGGAGGTGTCCCGCACGAAAAGACTTCCCGGAACAAAGCGGAGCAGCCTGTCGCCTGTGATTTTAAAAAGTGCGGTGAACACGGCAGCAGAGGCGTAAATCAAAAGAGCTTTTTTTGACGACATGCTTTCGGGAACGCGAAGTTTCTTCATTGCCGCACCGAAGATATACAGCACACCGAGCCAAAGCGGGGAGTGCCCCCCGACAAGCGCAAGGGGATCTTTTTTCCAAAAGGAAGCAAATGTATCATACAAACTGAAAACCGCAATAAGCATAATGCAGAGCGAAACAAGTGCGCGGCGATTCAGCCTGCGAACAAGCGCATTCAGCAGCGGAATGAAGAAAAACATGCCGATATATGCCGTGAAATACCAATACTGTTTTGAAGTCACGGGCAGAAATGCGTCCGCAAAATTCGAAACGCCGACGGAACCGACGCCCGCAATGCAATAAACCGTTGTTATTATCACCGAATAAAAAACAACCTGAAGCCAAAGTTCAATGCAGCGGGCAAGACGCAGAGGCTTCGGCCTGTCCGAATAACCGACATAGCCGCTGATGAGCGCATAACAATTCACGGCGCAGTATGCGGCGGCTTCCAGCAGCCAAACTGTCGAATATGCAGCAAGGTTTCCCTCGGAGGCAGTGATAACACCGCCTTTTTTTAAAATATGCAGCACCGCTGCAAGCAGCATTGCAAAAATCCGCAGAAGCTCGATGCCGTGATTCCGCTCGGAATGCAGCGTGGGGTTCAATTCAGTGTTTATTTCCATAAATACATTTCCGTAATTGATTTTTATTTCGGCATAATGCAGACCTGCCGACAGTACGCCTTGCGGAAAATGCTATCATAAATCCGGGATAAAAGCAAGCAAATAAAATGAACGGCACAGATTTTGTCCGCACCGTTCATCCCGTAAGTTATCGATTGCGCTTATATATAACGCTTATGCAATGCAACGCTCATAAACTGCGCTTATGCAATGCAACGCTCATAAATTGCGCTTATGCAATGCAACGCTCATATGCTGCGCTTATGCAATGCAACGCTCATATACTGAGCTTATGCAATGCAGCGCTCATATACTGAGCTTATGCAATGCCGAGCGTGAGCCTGAGGGCGATGATCGCATCCGCAATGGTAATTCTTCCGTCGCCGTCAAGATCGGCATTCGGAAGATATTCGGCGGGAATGGTTTCAAGCTGCAACGCGTGACGCGCAATATGAATGGCGTCCTCGGTATTCGCAAGTCCGTCACCGTTCACATCATAGAACACCGGTTCAAACCCGGCGGTCAGTTCATAGGAAACGAACATATCATAACTATATTCGGGCGTTTCGGAAACGAGACTGCCGTTGCTGTACCAGCCGTTGAAACGGAAGCCGGGTTTTGCGTTCGCCTCAAAATAATTCACGGCGAAATCATTCTCAAGCCGCATGGAGCAGTTCACATAGCCGCCGGGCTGTGCTTCAAGGTCAATATTGAACTGCCCGTACCACTCGCTGTTGTGGTGCCAGCGAATTTCGGTAAATTTGTTGCCGGTCGTGTAAAGCTGAAGCAACTGTTTGCAGTCCGAAAGATCGAGAACGCCGGAAATATTGTTGCCGGAAATATCCAGCCCTTCCAATGCTTCGCAGCCGGCCGCATCAATTTCGGTAAAGCCGCAGTTATCGGCGGAAACGTTCATAAGGTAGGGGTTTGACGCAAGGTTGAGCTTGCCGGTCAAGCCGGGGTTGCCGGAGATGGAAAGATCATAGATTCCGCCGCAATTCTCATAGTTCAGCTCCATAAGCCCGGTCTCCATGCAGTTGACCGCAAGGTTGTTCGGCAGCTCTGGCAGATAAAGGAAGTCCATATCGCAGAAATTGCAGTTTACATAGTTCAGATAATTGCAGTTGCGCAGATCAAGCTCCGTAATGCCTGAGCTTTCGCAGCTGAATTCGCAAAGGGCGAACATTTCGGTTTCGTTCACGTCACTGACTTTTGTTTGCGAAAAGTCAAGGTGTTCAATAATCCTTTCGCACCCGCTCAGATCAATTTCCTCAAGGTCGCTGTTCATGAGTATATCAAGGAAGAGGAGGGAGGTGCAGTCGCCGAGATTCAGCACTTCGGTAAGCTCGTTATCTTGAAGATACAGTTCCGTAACGTTTGCGCAGTTGAAAAGATTAACGGAACTTAAAGTGCTGTTTGCAAAGTAGCAATGGGTCATTTCATAGCAATTGGAAAGATCCGCCGTGGTGAAATTGCCGCCGTCAACATCAAGGGTTGAAAGCGCGTCAAGCCCGCTCATGTCAAACGTACCTGCAAAATCCCTTATATAGGTGAGATTGATCGCAAACATGCGGTTGATTCCGTCCACTTCTTCCCAATCGAAATACGCTTCGTGCTCAAAGCCCCATTCATCAACGAACAGTGCGCCCCAACTTTCGGGGTCGTCAGGATCGTAACCGTCGGGATTGAGCTTTTCGCCGTTGCGAATGCCGTTTGAATCGGTCTGTTCAAGGAATGTGCGAACCTTGTTAAAGTCGTTTTGGTCATAACCCTCGGGTGCGGTATGCACGGCGGGAGATTTTGCTGCGTTTGCAAGAATTGCAGCAGTTTCATCCGCAAGCACGGGTGCAGCACCGGACAGGGACAGCACAGTCATTGCCGCAGCAAGCAGAAGGGCGGCAAAGAGCTTAAACTTTGATTGTTTCATCTTTTTCCTCCAAAAATATATTTTCTTGCCCGCAATTACGGCATTCTGCACCGGCGCATACGGGCGTGGGCGGGATCCTCCCGCCGCAGGCGGACTCTTGTTTGCCGAACCGCGGCGGGATTTGTTGCTGCGGCATCCCGGACGGATTGGGGGGTCTTGAGGCTTGCCGGGTGAATAACATGTTTGCATGTATAAACATGTTGATTCGTTGCCGTAAATAAAATATAACTTAAAACGGCGTCCGTGTCAATAGCTTTTTTGCAAAAGTTGTGATATTATTAAACCGAAAATTGCAAACGGAGGTAAAAATGATAACACATGAGCCGCTGCCGCTGTATGAGGCGTTCAGCTTTTTAACCGGCATTGCGAATGATTTTTCAATTGAAGAATTCTTTGAAGCGATGTATATAAAACACATATCAAAAGCGGAGGAGTACGGCAAAAGATGCAGGATACTGTCGGAGCTGTACCGGCGGCTTGCCGCGTCCGTAACGGCGGAGCCGGAAAAAATTACAGCTTTGTTCAGCATGTTCACTCCGCGCGGCAGAGCACGGGATATGCACCAGTCGGAAACCATAGCAGGGTTTTTCACACAGAGCATGACGGTTTTTCTTGAAAGCGACCGCGAAAAGGTTTTTGAAAGCATTGAAAACAGTCTTGATGAAGTCCCCGGTCTGATTTTCCGCGCCGTTGCCGGGCAGATGCAGGAAAAGGCATTTGCGGACGGAGAAAAGGTTGATGCGGCAGAGGTGTTTCGCGCAGTGAACGGAAGCGCGCTTCCGCAAAAAACAAAAAACGCACTCATAGATGCTGCGCTTGATCCGCAAAGATATGCTCAAATGCTGCGGGAAGTGCTTTGCCCCGTTGCGGACGAATTTGAGCGTCAGCGCGACCTCTGGCAGCCGCTTATCGGTGATTTTGCGGAGTTTTTCCCGATCGACGGCAATGAAAAGGCTCTTTTGCTCAGTGAAATGAAATACGACGCTTCTCCGGTTGACGAGTGCCTGATCTGCCCCTCCGTTATCGGGTTTGCAAATGCATACATAGGCACGGATGCACCGGAGGCGGGCAGCTCGCGGCTGATTGCGATTATCGGCACGCTTTTCGGCACTTTCCGCCGCAATTCGGAAAGCGCGGAAAACTCGGTTTCCGAAGTTGCACGGATAATGGATATCTTGGGCGAACAGAATCGCTTCAAAATCGTTTTGCGGCTGCTTGAAGGTTCGGCATATGTGGGCGAACTTGCAAAGTATCTCGGGCTTGCACCCTGCACCGTTTCGCAGCACCTAAGCGTTCTGCTCGGCGCAAACCTTGTTAAAAGCGCGGATATAGGCCGCAGAGTGTATTATTCGCTCAACAAGGAGCGCACGGACTGTTTCCTTGATGCGCTTTGCGGATTGATGAAAAAAGACGAATAAGAATGTATATCGCACGTGTTCCCCTTGTATTGAGCCGCATTTCGGGTTATAATAGCAATGAGCAAAGATAATTCGATTCCCGCTCTGCGGCTGCTCCTTCGCGGGCGGGAGAAAGGTCAATTAATGAGCGAACAGTGTACCCACAATTGCGAAACCTGCGGGGTGGATTGCGCTTCCCGCAGCAGTGCGCAAAAGCAGCAGGATTTTAAAGTGAATGCACATCCGCTGAGCAATATCAAAAAGGTCATTGCCGTTGTCAGCGGCAAGGGCGGCGTCGGCAAATCCCTTGTCACTTCCCTGCTTGCGGTAAACATGAACCGTGCGGGAAAGCACAGCGCGATTCTTGATGCGGATATTACCGGCCCCTCCATCCCCAAGCTTTTCGGCATACATGAAAAGGCTCTCGGAAACGAGGACGGCATTCTCCCCTGCAAAAGCAAAACGGGCATTGATGTTATGAGCATCAACCTCCTGCTGGAAAACGATACCGACCCCGTCGTTTGGCGCGGCCCGGTTATTGCGGGAACGGTCAAACAGTTCTACACGGATGTCATCTGGCGCGATGTCGATTTCATGTTTGTTGACATGCCTCCGGGAACGGGCGATGTTCCCCTGACGGTGTTCCAGTCCCTGCCGATTGCAGGCATCGTTGTTGTTACCTCTCCGCAGGATCTCGTTTCCATGATAGTTGAAAAGGCCGTGAACATGGCGCGCATGATGAATATTCCCGTGCTCGGCATTGTTGAAAACATGTCCTATTACGAGTGCCCGCATTGCGGTGAACGCAGCGAGATTTTCGGCAGAAGTCATATTGACGAGACGGCGCACAGGTTCAATATCCCCGCCGCCGCACGCCTGCCCATCAATCCCAAACTTGCCGCCGCTTCCGATGCAGGGCTTATCGAGATATATGAGGGTGATTGGCTGAACGGAATCACGGAGTTCCTGATCGGAACGGATAAATAATCAAATACTTGAATCACGGGTCGGGAATGCGGAATTGTTTCGCATTCCTCTTTTTAATTAACAGAAGGAATCGCATTGAAGAGGAGCTGTCACCGCAGCCCGCCCTTGCATTCATACTTCTTCCTTTCGCGCATACAATTAAGCAGCGACAGCGGATATGCGCGGGGCATTCTGTCAACTGCTTCGCGCATTCCGAAATACGCAGCTTGAAAGGACAAAAAGCAAATGGATAATTTGAAATACGGCAGTCGAGGCACGGATGTTGAGCTTTTGCAGCTTGCGCTTACGCGCAGCGGATATTATAATTCACCGTACGGAATTGACGGTATTTTCGGTGCGGACACGCAGAACGCGGTGCGCAGGTTTCAGGCTGCATTTGGGCTTGCGGCGGACGGCATTGTCGGCAGGGACACGAAAAAGGCTCTGCTCCCCTTCCTTCTCGGCGGGTTTGCAACAAAAATTCGCAGCGGAGACACGTTTTACCGCCTTGCAAAGCATTACGGAACAACGATTGCCGCAATTGCGGCGGCGAATCCTGCATTGAATCCGGAGAAATTGGTTCCGGGAACGGAAATTTATATTCCGTACGGCTTTGACCTTGTGCCGTCCGATGTTCGGTGGACCTCCAAGCTGAATGAACTTGTGCTTGAAGGGTTGAAGCTGCGCTATCCTTTTATCGGAACGGAAACATACGGAAAATCCGTAATGGGCAGGCCGCTTCGCGCAGTTTCAATCGGTGCGGGCTCGGCTGAGGCGTTTTTCAATGCGTCACACCATGCGAACGAGTGGATAACAACTCCGCTTGTGCTGAAATTTGCAGAAAACTATCTGAAAGCATATATCAACGGGAGCAGCATTTTCGGAAGGGATGCGCGTGAACTTTTTGCAAAAACGCGGCTTTTCATCGCCCCGCTTGTCAATCCGGACGGCGTGGATCTTGTTAACGGTGCATTGGATGAAACAACGCCGCTTTGGCAGTCCGTGAAGCGCATTGCGCGGCAATACCCTGCGGTGCCTTTCCCGAGCGGGTGGAAGGCGAATATTGAAGGTACGGATCTGAACCTTAACTACCCGGCGGGCTGGGATACGGCAAAGGAAACGAAATATGCTCAAGGCTGGGTTTCGCCCGCACCGCGCGATTTTGTCGGCGCTGAGCCTCTTTCCGCGCCGGAGAGCCGCGCCGTGTTTGATTTCACCGCCGATCACGAGTTTCGGCTTATCCTTGCCTATCATACGCAGGGCGAGGTAATTTATTGGAAATACCTTGATATTGAACCGCCGAACGGCTATGATATCGGGCGTGCGCTTGCTGCTGTCAGCGGCTATAAACTGGACGAGGTGCCGACGGAGAGCGGCTTTGCAGGGTACAAGGATTGGTTCATCCTGTTTTATAATCGCCCGGGATACACTGTTGAAGCCGGACGCGGCACGAATCCCCTGCCGCTCAGCCAATTCGGAAGGATTTATAACGATAATGTCGGAATCATGGCAACGGCACTGTCGGAGGCGGGGAAACTTTAAGGATTTCCCTGAGTAATTTATCTTTACAAAACACAAACCGAAGCTTGTGCGGTTTTTGCGGAAAACACGCTTCAAACGGCACTTTTTCGGGCAGGGCGCGGAGCAAGAATCCCTTTCGATATGTAAAGAAAAATAACATGAAATAAATCTAAACACAATGTGACAACATTTTGACGATTGACAGAATGCGGCCGCGGGAGTACGATTGGTGCATACTCAGGAGGTATGCATTATGGATAAAAAAGTTGTTACTCTGCAAGATATTTCATGTTTCGGCAAATGTTCGCTTACGGTCGCTTTGCCGGTCATTTCGGCAATGGGGATAAGCTGCTCGATCATTCCGACGGCGGTATTGTCAACACATACCGGCGGGTTTACAGGCTACACTTTCCGCGATCTCACGGAGGACATTCAGAAAATCTCCGACCATTGGAAAACCTGCGGAATCACCTTTGACGGAATCTACACGGGCTATCTCGGCAGCTGTCATCAGGTTGATGTTGTTTCGGACTTTATCGCGCAAAACCGTCGTGGAGGGGCATTGGTCTTTATAGATCCCGCAATGGCAGATAACGGCGTGCTTTACAGCGGATTCGACAGCGCATTTGTTGACTCGATGCGTGAGCTTTGCCGTGAGGCTGATATAGTTGTGCCGAACATAACGGAAGCATCGATGCTGCTAAACACGGAATACAAACAGAGCGGATACGATGAGGAATACATTCGCGGAATGCTGCGCGGACTCTGCGCTCTCGGGCCGCGCCGTGCGCTGATCACGGGCGTTTCTTTGGACAGCGCGCATCAGGGCGTCATGGCATATGACAGTGTTGACGGCGAATTCCGCTCATATTATTCGGAGAACATTCCTGATTCGTTCCACGGAACGGGCGATGTTTTTGCTGCCGTTCTGTTCGGTGCACTCGTTCTCGGCAAAGATATTGCGGCGGCAATGAAGCTTGCGGTTGATTTCACTGTTGCATCAATAAAAGCAACCGTCGGGGACAGCGGGCACAAATACGGGGTCAAATTCGAGAAGGCATTGCCCGGGCTTATGCGGAGCTTGGAGAACTGACAGCATTGCGCAGGCATTTTAATGCCGTTTTCCGATTGACAATTTCCGCCGATATTCTTATAATACCTTTCGGCAAATGCCGACGGGCGCGGCGTTTGCACATGCAGGCGGATGCGGAGGTATTTTTTTGAAAAATTCAATTGAAAAAAGTGCTGAACCGGCGGCGGGGAGAATACGGCTTTATGAGGAGCCGGTCTACCTTGCCGCACTTGTGATGCTTTCACTTGCCGTTGCAATGACGGCGGCGGCGGATTTCGGCGTTTCGATGATCGTTGCTCCGGCGTATATCCTCAGCCTTAAATTTCCGTTCCTGACTTTCGGAAGGGCGGAATACATTATTCAGGCACTGCTGTTTGCGGTTTTCTGCATTTTGATGCGCCGCGTAAAGCCGGTGTACCTGTTTTCGTTCGTGACGTGCGTGATCTACGGCTTTGTGCTTGACGCATGGCGCAGCGTTGTGCCGGCATTCAATCCCGCAGTGACAGCACCGGGAAGTTTTGCTCTGCCTGTGCGCCTGCTTCTGTTTGCGGGCGGCGTGCTGCTCTGTTCGTTTTCGATCGCTTCGTTCTACAAAGTCTACCTTTATCCGCAGGTGTATGATTTTTTTGTTAAAATGCTGAGCCGCAGGTTCAACATTGCGCTGCCGAAATTCAAAACATGTTTTGATTTTTGCTGCCTTGCAGCCGCGTGCGTGCTGACGCTTGCTTTTTTCGGCAGATTCCGCGGCATAGGCATCGGAACGATAATCATGACGGCCGTCAACGGCGCGCTTATCGGGCTTTTCGGAAAAGTTCTTGACAGGTTCTTTGTGTTTGAACCGCTGTTTCCGAAGGTGAAGCGAATTTTTGAATAATATGCGCTTAAAAACAAAAGCGGAACAGGGGGAGAAAACTCCGTGTTCCGCTTTTTCGGCAAATATCGAACATTGCCTGATTTAAAAGTCAAATCAAAGATTTATTTTGGAGTCGTGTCAAAAAACGGGGGAAAATCAGAAGATGCTTAGGAACAATTGCTCCGAAAGCTTTTGAAGCAGCATTATTCCGGCATAACCGTTGCCTTTTTCGTCCAGTGCGGGAGAAAAAATCCCGATGCCCATTCTTGTCGGCACAACCGCCATTATTCCGCCGCCGACGCCGCTTTTGGCAGGAACGCCGACGCGCACGGCAAACTCGCCGGAACCGTCATACATGCCGCAGGTCATGAGCACCGCATTCACATAGCGTGCATATTCATACGGAAACAGCCGCTTGAGGGGCTTTCCGTGGGAGGCAAGCACCCAGCCGATTTTTGCAAGGTCGCGGCAGTCGACAGAGATCGAGCAGGCCTTGAAATAACAATCAAGAACATCTTCAACGTCATCGGCTATCATGCCTTGGGATTTGAGCATGTATGCAAGCGCACGGTTTTTGTTGCCCGTCCGCTTTTCGGAAAGATAGACGCTTTCGTTAAGTGCGATATCGGGATTGTCCGCAAGGCGGCGCGTCAGGTCAAGAAGACGCTCGAAACGCTCGTTGTAGTCATTTCCGCGTATCATCGGACAGAGGGCGATCGCACCCATGTTGACCATTGGATTCAGATGCTCGCTCAAAAGGGACTGCGCCGAAACATTTATTGCATCGAAGGGCTTGCCCGTTGCTTCAACACCGATGCGTGAGCGAACCTGTTCAATGCCGTTGTCCATTAACGCAAGCAAAAGCAGAATCGGCTTCACAACGCTTTGAATCGTAAATTTTTGGGTGTAATCACCCGCACAGTAATGTTTGCCGTCGCTGCTGATAAGGTACACCCCCAGTGCGTTCGGGTCGGCTTTTGTAAGCTCCGGAATATAGCTTGCCAATCTGCCCTCGGAAGCGTAGGGGCGGCATTGGTCAATGAGTTGTTCAAGCAGTTCGTCCATGGTTTCGGTGCATCCTTTCTTTATTCGGCAGCGGATTCGGTATGCCGCAGCTTTTTTCAAAATGTTTCGGTGAAGTAAATTTTAAGGCTTTTGCGCAAAAATGCAAGTATATTTTTAATATCGGATCCAACCGCTGCCCGCCGGCAATTGCATAAAGGAAAGAAAAACAAAAACGGAACCGCCCCTTTCGGAACAGTCCCGTGTGTTGTTTAAAACGAAAGCGTGTTAAAACGAAATCGAAAAAAAAGATTACTTCATTCCGCGCTTAACCATTTCGGTGACGGCAAAAGTTGCAACATCGTCGGCATATTTGCTTGCGCCGAACCCTGCATCAAAGCCGAGTTCCTTTGCAAGCTCGTGGGTGATGCGTGCGCCGCCGCAGCAGACGATGAACCTGTCGCGCAGGCCTTCCGCTTCAAGCAGCTCGATAAGCTCGGTAAGGTTTTGAATGTGTATATCCTTCTGGGTAACGGTTTGGGAAACAAGAAGAACATCGGCGTTGACTTCAACCGCCTTTTTGATGAATTCCTCGTTGGGAACCTGTGCGCCCATGTTGATAGCTTCGATCATGTCATAGCGTTCAAGTCCGTAATGGCCTGCAAAGCCCTTGCGGTTCATGATTGCATCGATGCCGACGGTGTGCGCATCGGTGCCGGTGGAAGCGCCGATCATGACGATCTTCCTGCCGAAATGCTCGCGAATATATTCGTCGGTTTCTTCCATGCTCATGGTTTCCGCTTCAACGGTCTGCACATGGATATTTTCATAGTCAACGGTATGCACAACGCTGCCGTAAACAACATAGAATGTGAACTCCTTGTCCAAAGACTTTGCAAGCGCAACGTTGGGTTCTTCAACGCCCATTTTGCGGACGAGCTGGCGTGCAGCTTCCATGCCCTTTTCATCGTTCTTAACGGGAAGGGTGAAGCTGAACTGAACCTTGCCGTCGTTCATGGTGTCGCCGTATGCCTTGAGCCGTGTAAGGTCGAGAGTTGTGTCAAAATCAGCCTTGTGGGTGTTATAAAGTCCGCCGCTCATTATTCGTTGCCTCCTTTTTTATGCATCAGCTCAACAAAGGGGTTGAAATAGCAATCATCCTTGGTAACAACGCCGGCAAGACCTTTGCCGCCGTCGCGAGGACGCTTAATGTCCGCAAACACGCCCTTTTCAAGCGTTGCAAACAAGCCTGTCTGCTCAATTTCACCGAGAAGGTCGGTTGCTTTCCGAAGAACTTCGTTTGCACGGGTCTGCATGATGCCGCCTTCTTTATAGGTCAGCTCACTGCCGAGATCGTGCATGGTGCGGAAGATGTACTGTGCATTCTCTATGGAGAGTGCACGGTCGCTCATGAACGGAGTGTGGATAGCTTCGGTGAGCATACCGAGAAGGTGGAGCTTCTGTCCTGTGAGGATCGTGACCATGTTGAAGAGTGCGTCCTGAACATGCCCGCGGAAAATATTGCCCGTCATGAACTTGGTGGGGGGCATGTATTTAAGCGGTGCATTGGGGAAGATCTCCCTTGCCATCTGCGCCTGCGCAAGCTCGTAAAGGAAGCCGTTTTCAACATCGGGAGATATTTCAAATGCGTGCCCGAGACCCATCTGCTCTTCGGGAAGCCCGGCTTTGAGTGCGAATTGTTCGTTGAGGAACTGGGAAGCAAGCACGGTGTGCGCCTCTTCGACAGCATCGGCTGTGGTAAGGTAGTTGTCCTCGCCGGTGTTGATGATAACGCCGGCAAAGCTGTTGATAACGCGGCTGAAATACTGGTCAACGATCGTGCGCTGCATGTTGATATCGCGGAAGAGGATACCGTAAAGAGCGTGTTAAGCATTACGTCAAGGCGTTCCAACGCGCCCATGGCGGCGATTTCGGGCATACAGAGACCGGAACAGTAGTTGCACAGACGGATGTAGCGATGTTCCTGTTCGCCGACTTCGTCAAGCGCAGCGCGCATAAGGCGGAAGTTTTCCTGAGTTGCGTAGGTTCCGCCGAAACCCTCGGTGGTTGCGCCGTAGGGAACATAGTCGAGCAGACTCTGACCGGTGGTGCGGATAACGGCGATAATGTCCGCACCCTGTTTTGCGGCAGCCTTTGCCTGCACGATATCCTCATAGATGTTGCCGGTTGCAACGATAACATAGAGGTAGGGGTCGGTTTTGTCGCCGAAGCTGTTGAGATAATCATTGCGCTTTGCAACGTTTGTGCGAATGCGTTCTGCCGTGGCTTCCGCAACGGGCATGACGGCGGCGCGAATCTCTTCAATGCTGTGGGGAGCAACGGCGGAAAGATCAAGCTCGCCGCGGTCGATGCTCTCCGCAATTTGCTGCGGATTCATGCCGGTTTCGGTCATTGCGTTGCCGATATAGTAGGCTGCGCCGCCCGGGAGCAGACCCTTGTCGAAAAGGTGATCGACAACAACGTTGGGCAGCGGAACTTCAAGTGCGTTTACACCGTCGATGCCGAGAAGGCGGCAAACGGCGCGCTCCACCGTTACCGTCGTGTGAAGGTCGATAAAGTTCTGAGTATCCTCCGCAATGCGGCGGGCAGATTCGCGGGCTTTATCAACAAGATTTCGATTGAGGTTAAGTTTTGATTCCATTGAGTGCTTATCCTCCTGACACTTTTCCATAATCCTTTTAAAGTCACCCGCCGGGACATAATCCCTGCGCCCGGCGGGCGGTGTGCGGCGCGTTCATGCGGAACAGAACACACCGAGTGGTTAACCTGCAATTGCTTAAGCAGCTTTCTGCGGAGCAATTAAATGCCGATTATTCGTGATGCCCCCTCTTGAGCCTTTCAAGATCGGAGGGTTCAAGGGAGATTTTGCCATCGCGCCTGCCCTGTTCAAGGCCTGCAACGCCGATAAGGTCGGGCTGTTCGCCGCGTGCCTTGCGGCAAACTTCACAATGACATACGTTTTCGTAATGCTCCGGCTCGGTATAGGTCGTGATAACGCCCTCGAAATTCCTGAGAATCGTCTTTCTGGGAGTCTGACTGATGACGTAGTTGGGCATAACGGGGGTTTTGCCGCCGCCGCCGGGTGCGTCAACAACAAAGGTGGGGATGCAGTAGCCGCTGGTGTGGCCGCGCAGACCCTCGATGATTTCGATACCCTTGCTTACGGGGGTGCGGAAATGGGTCAGACCCATGGAAAGATCGCAAACATAGATGTAGTAAGGACGAACGCGGATGCGAACGAGATCCTGAACAAGCTTTTTCATCACATGTACGCAGTCGTTGACGCCTGCAAGCAGAACACTCTGGTTGCCGAGGGGAATGCCTGCGTCTGCAAGCATCTCACATGCGCGCTTGCTCTCTTCGGTGATTTCATTGGGATGGTTGAAATGCGTGTTCAGCCAAACGGGATGGTACTTTTTGAGCATTGCGCAAAGCTCCGGGGTGATCCTCTGCGGCATGACAACAGGGGTTCTGCTGCCGAGGCGGACGATTTCAACATGGGGCATCTTGCGCAGCTCGCTGATGATGTATTCAAGCTTTTCGTCGCTCTGCATGAGTGCGTCGCCGCCGGAAAGAAGAACATCGCGAACTTCGGTATGATTGCGGATATAGTCGAGACATTTCTCGATTTGGCAATCGGGAACGGCGGTATCATGCTGCCCCGCAAACCTGCGGCGGGTGCAGTGACGGCAGTACATGGAGCACTGGTCGGTGATAAGGAACAGGACCCTGTCCGGATAACGATGAGTCAAACCGGGCACGGGGGAATCCGTGTCCTCATGAAGGGGGTCAAGCTGGTCCTCGGGAGCCTGATAAAGCTCTGCCGCGGAAGGAATGCACTGACGACGAACGGGATCATAGGGATCGTTCGGGTTGATGAGGGAGAGATAATAGGGAGTGATCGCCATGCGGAGCGTGCCGAGGCATTTCGCAACGCCCTCTTCCTCCTCGGGAGTCAGGGAGATGTATTTTTTGAGATCTTCAAGAGTTTCGATGCGGTTTGCAACCTGCCAATGCCAATCGTTCCAAAGCTCATCGGGAACATCGGTGAACAGACCGTATTGCCTGCTTTTATTCATTTTTGCCTCCTTGCCTTTCGGCTGTCGTTGCGGGTATTCCGGGGTGTGAACCGGATTTCGGGCGATAAAAAACAATCTGCCCGAAGTTTATCGATAAAAGCAATATCGATAAACGGTGTTTTATACGGGCTGTCCCCTGCCGCAAATCTGCGCAGCGCGGAGAGCAGCCCGGAAAAGGCTTATTCGCAAAAAAACGAATTTATAAGCCCCTTATTCGGTTGACGTGTCGATAAACCGGCGGTTATCAGCAGTACTTCTCGTCAAAGAGCTTGCGAAGCTTCTCGTTCTCGCGGAGAACGTTGAGGGTGATTTCGGCATGATCCTTGGTGTAGCCGTTGCCGATGATCATGGTAACGTCCTTGCCGATGCCCTCTGCGCCGAGTGCAGCCTTTGTGAAGCTGGTTGCCATGGAGAAGAAGTAAACGATGCCGTCGTCGCGAACGGGGAGGATCGCGCTCATTTCGCAGCTTTCGATGTTGACGCAGCAGATGGAGATGTCGTATTCCTTGCCGTCGTTTGCAGCCAGTGCGGCATCAAGCACTGCAATGGGTTCGGTTGCGCTTGCAACGATAACCTTGTTGTAAACGCCGAGTTCCATAAGGGCGGGAACCTGAGCGGGGTTGCGGACAACGCCGACAACATTGCCCTTGGGGCCTACCTTCTTCATTGCTTCGTAGCCGCAGAGAACGCCGCTCTTGCCGTTTGCGCCGAGGATAAGAACGCTGTCGCCTTCCTTGGGGAGCTTGCGGGCCTGTGCGGGTGCGCCTGCAACGTCGAGAGCTGCAAGTGCGAGAGGTTCGCTCATGTCATCGGGCAGCTTTGCGTAGATGCCGCTTTCGAAAAGAACAGCCTGACCGATAATGTCAACGCGGTCAATATCCTTGTGGATAGCAAGGATCTTTTCGATTTTGAGCGGAGTGAGGGAGAGGGAAACGAGGGAAGCGATCTTGTCGCCGACTTTAAGGTCGCGATCCTTAAGATCTTCGCCGATGTATGCAACTTTGCCGATGAACATGCCGCCGGAACCGGTAACGGGGTTCTGCTGCTTGCCGCGCTCTGCAACGATGCCCATGATCATTTCGCCGATCTTCTGCTCGTCGCCGCCGCATGCTTCTTCAATCTGAGTGAATGAAGCGGAGTCGATGTTAAGGGAGATAACATCGCAGATGATCTCGTTGGAGTAGTGCTTGGTCATGTCGTTGTCGATTTTCCATGCTGCCTGAGTGAGAACGCCCTTGGGTTCGATAACTCTGTGAGTGCCGTATTTGTTGCCTTTAAGTTCCATTTTGGTTTCCTCCGAATAAAATTTAGGTTTATGGCGGATTATCGGTCATGCGCGGGGCGCAAGGCCGAGGATCTCGCGTGCTTCGGCGGGGGTTGCGATCTCCCTGCCGAGTTCCTTTGCAATGCGGACTGCTTTTTCAACAAGCTCGCCGTTGCTCTTTGCAAGAACGCCCTTTTCAAGGTAGACGTTGTCTTCAAAGCCGACGCGGACGTGGCCGCCGAGAAGAATGCCGAGGGTGATCATCGGGAATTCGGTTCTGCCGACGCCCGCAACCGTGAAGGTTGAACCCTGGGGAATGCTGCCTGCCATGAATACAAGGTCGCGCGGCGTACCGCTGATGCCGCCGTTGACGCCCATAACAAAGTCAAAATGCATGGGGCTCTTGATAAAGCCTTTCTTGTTGAGACGAATCGCCATATCGATCATGCCCTTGTCGAAAACTTCGACTTCGGGTTTGATATTGCGCTCGATCATGCGTTCGCCGAAATACTTGATGGTGTTTTCGGTGTTAACAAAGATGTCGTCCCCGCCGAAATTGCAGGTGCCGCAGTCGAGGGTTGCCATTTCGGGCATAAGCTCGATGGGCTGGAGCCTTTCGTCATCGCTCATGCCGACTGCACCGCCGGTGGAGGGCTGAATGATAACATCGGGACATTTTGCATAGATGGCATCCATGCATTCTTTGAAGCGTGCCTTATCCTGGGTGGGTGTGCCGTCATCATAGCGGACATGCAGGTGAATGATGCTTGCGCCCGCTTTGTATGCGGAATAGGCTTCGTTCGCAATCTCTTCAACCGTGTAAGGCACGGCGGGATTGTGTTCCTTGGTGACTTCCGCGCCGCAGATGCAGGCGGTGATGATGAGTTTTTCCATGGATTCCGATAGTTCCTTTCAAATTATTTATTTTGCGGCAAACGAACCGTGGAAAAAACGGGAACCGAAAATCGAAAACCGGCAGTTCCGTTTCGCTGCCCGTATGCAATTCCGCCTCGGCGTTTGCTTTTTACTTAAAACGGCATTCCCGCGACAATGACAAACAGTGCAGTTTATTTGCGGTGTTTGTCTGTTTTACCGCATTGCAGAAAGGCAAAGACTTTCTGCCAATGACAAACAGTGCAGTTTATTTGCGGTGTTTGTCTGTTTTACCGCATCGCAGAAAGGCAAAGACTTTCTGCCAATGACAAACAGTGCAATTTATTTGCGCTGTTTGTCTGTATCTTCCGCATCGCAGAAAGGCAAGGACTTTCTGCCAATGACAAACAGTGCAATTTATTTGCGCTGTTTGTCTATGGGCACCACGCAGGTTCCCGTTGCTCTGCAAACAACGATGGGTTCCTCAAGGAAATCGCATGCGGAGTCGTTAATATCGGTGCGCGGAACAATAACCTTGCGTGCTTCAAAGCTCATCTTGCGGGAGCTGTTGCCGATATGGGTGATTTCGCCGTATGCTTCGATATAGTCGCCGGCATAGACGGGTGCTATGAATTCGACCATGTCATATGCTTTGAACAGGCCTTCATCGCCGTCGCACTTAATGAGAAGTTCGGTTGCAACGTCGCCGAAAAGGGCAAGCATGTGTGCGCCGTCAACAAGATTTCCGCCGTAATGAGCATCCTGAGAGCTCATGCGAAGGCGAATGGTGGATGTGATTTTTTGTTCCATTTTATGTTCCTCCGTGGTATAATTTTTGCAAAAAACGGGCTTTTCGGGCAAAAAACAAAAAAAGCACCATCAACGCAGAAAACCCCGCGTGAATAGCGCATCATCAGTACCCAAGCCGAAAACGACCCGCGATGACAGTCGCAGCGCACTGAGCTGCTGCGCCCAAGCACGGGGGAAGCGGATTCCCCGCCGCACTTTCGGCAAGAGCCGCATTCAGCCTTTCGCCGGAACCGCCCGTTTTGCGAAAGCTTACCTCGACTTCTGCGCCTCTATCTTCATAGTTCAGTATATCTTTTTTTCACCCTTTTTGTCAATAGGAAAAGAGCGTTCCAAACAGATATATTTCGAAAAACGCGAAAAACCGGAAGAAAACTCGGTTTCAGCCGTCAAGCCTGTAGCCGACGCCAAGTTCGTTGCGAATGCCGGTTGGGTTTCAGCCGTCAAGCCTGTAGCCGACGCCGAGTTCGTTGCGAATGCCGGGAAGAGGAACGGAAACACCGGCAAATTTTTTTCTTATATTTGCTATGTTCACTTGAAGCTTTTTGATGTTAGCCTCATTCACCCCTTCGCCCCACACGGCCTTTATCACCTTTTGATACGTCATCATTCGGCCGCTGTTTTCCGCAAGCAGGAGCAGCAGATTGTATTCCGTTTGAGTGAGCCGAACTTCGGATTCGCCTGCAAAAACGCGGCGGGCATCGCAATCGATCGTGAGTGCGCCGATGCAGAGCCTGCCGTCCGTTTCGCCTGTTCCGTGCTGCCGCCCGGTGCGGAGAGCGGAACGCATTCGCGCAAGCAGTTCGGCCGAACCGAAAGGCTTTGTAACATAATCATTTGCACCGCCGTCAAGCGCAACAACCTTGTCCGTTTCATCGCTGCGTGCGGAAAGCACTATTACGGGCACGGCAGAACGGCTGCGTATGAACTCAAGCAGCTGCATTCCGTCCCCGTCGGGCAGCCCGAGGTCAAGAAGAACAAGGTCGGGCGTGTGTGAAAGAAAACAGGGCTTGGCTTCGGCACAGTTTGCAGCTTCAATTACGATATAGCCGGAGGCGTTGAGCAGTGCATTCACATATTTGCGTATGCTCGGCTCATCCTCAACGAGCAAGATTTTGTATTTGTTGTTCATGGGCATTCCGGCGTTGATGAACGGCGCGGGTTTGCGGGGAGACTGCAAAAAAGGCGGCTCCCCGCGGCATCGGTCATTGTTGTTTATAAGTTATACGTTATACGTTGATGCTTACGTCGCCTGTTTCGGCGGCGCAGCCTGAAATCCGCGCGCGCGCTTCGGCAACGAATTCTTCCACCTGTTCGGGGCAGATTCCGATGAATGCGGCGGGATCGAGCACGGCGGTTATCTCTTCCCTGTCCAGCGGGAAGGCGGGATCAAGCGCAAGCCTGTCGAGAAGGTCGCAGTTCAGCCCCTCCTTCATGCGTGCCGTCGCTTCCATGGAGCGGGTGCGGATGACCTCGTGAAGCTCCTGCCTGTCGCCGCCCTTACGGACCGCACTCATGAGCAGGTTTTCCGTGGCAATGAAGGGAAGATATTCAAGCACGGTTCGTTCGACGATTTTTTCGTTGACGTGGATGCCGGCGGTGACGTTGCGCATAAGCCTGAGCACTGCGTCACAGGCGAGGAAACCCTCCGGAAGTGATATGCGGCGGTTCGCAGAGTCGTCCAGAGTGCGTTCGAACCATTGTGTTGAGGCCGTCATCGGCGCGTTCAGTGCATCCGCCATGATATAGCGCGAAAGCGAACAGATTCGCTCGCAGCGCATGGGGTTGCGCTTGTATGCCATTGCGGAGGAACCGACCTGATTCTTTTCGAACGGTTCTTCCACCTGCCGCAGATGCTGAAGCAGCCGCATGTCGTTTGCAAACCGATATGCACTTTGTGCAATTGCGGAAAGCACGTTCAGAATGCGGCTGTCGTATTTGCGGGGGTAGGTTTGCCCCGCAACGGGGAAAAGCGTTGAAAAACCGCATTCCTCCGCGATCATTGCATTCAGTTCGCGAACCTTTTGAACGTCGCCGTCAAAAAGTGAGAGAAAACTTGCGTCCGTGCCCGTTGTTCCGCGGCAGCCGTGGAACAGCAGGTTGTCGATAACAAAATTCAGCTCGTCAAGGTCAAGCAGAAAATCCTGCGCCCAGAGGCAGGCGCGTTTGCCGACGGTCACAAGCTGAGCGGGCTGAAAATGCGTGTAGCCCAAAGTCGGCATTGCACGGTATTTGTATGCAAAATCGCAGAGTGCGGCAATGACGGAAACAAGCTCGCTGCGGATGTGCAGCAGAGCATCGCGGTAAATCATGATATCCGCATTATCCGTAACATAGCAGCTTGTTGCGCCGAGGTGGATAATTCCGGCGGCATCGGGGCAGCTTTCGCCGTAAACATGGATATGCGCCATGACGTCGTGGCGAAGCTTTTTTTCCCATTCCGCAACGGCGGCATAGTCTATTTCGTCATCAACATGCGCTTCAAGCTGCGCCACCTGTTCATCCGTTACCGGAAGACCGAGACGATGCTCCGCGCGGGCAAGCGCAACCCAAAGCCTGCGCCATGTGCCGTAGCGTTTGTCCGGCGAGAAAAGGCGCAGCATGTATTCCGAGGCATATCGGCTCGAAAGGGGGCTTTCGTAAAATTCTTTCATAAATTAATCGTCCTTCAACAGTTTTCGGGCAGTCCTCTTATCGGAGGATTATCTCTTTCCTGCCCGGGCCGACGGAAACATAGCTTATGCGGCAGCCGATTTCGCGTTCAACGTATTCAACGTATTTGCGGGCATTTTCGGGAAGCTCGTCATAGGTGCGAATCTTTGAAATGTCGCAGCCCCAACCGGGAAGTTTAACATAAATGGGCTTTGCCCTGCCGAGTTTCGAAGGGAAGGGGAACGTGCGGGTCACTTCACCGTCGCATTCGTATGCGGCGCAAACGGGGATGGAATCCATGTAGGAAAGGATGTCGAGCTTTGTGAGCGCGACTTCCGTTGCACCCTGCATCTGAACGCCGTACCGCGTTGCAACAAGGTCGATGGGGCCGACTCTGCGGGGGCGTCCCGTTGCGGCGCCGTATTCACCGCCCTCTTTACGCAGCCTTTCGGCCTCTTCTCCGAACCATTCGGCGGTGAAAGGACCTTCGCCGACGCAGGTGGAATATGCTTTCACAACGCCGATGACGCGGTTCACGGGAATGTCCGGCGCACCGGAGCCGATGGGAGCGTATGCCGCAAGGGGAGAGCTTGAGGATGTGTAAGGATAGATGCCGAAATCAATGTCGCGCAGAACGCCGAGCTGAGCTTCGTAAAGGATCTTTTTGCCCTCGTGAGCCGCTTTGCGCAGGTATGCGCTCGTGTCGCCGATATAGGGCTTGAGAATCTCGCCGTAGGTATCGAGGTATTCAACCATGCTTTCAAGGGAGAAAGGTTCGCCGCCGTATACGCGGGTTATCTGAAGGTTTTTGAATTCAAGAACATCGGAAAGGTGGTCGATAAGGTATTCCCTGTCGAACAATTCACCGAGCATAATGCCCTTTTTCATGTATTTGTCGCCGTAAACGGGGGCAATGCCGCGCTTTGTCGAACCGTAGGGTTTGTCGGAAAGGCGTGCTTCTTCAAGCCCGTCCAATGCAACATGATAGGGCATAACAATGATGGCACGGGAGCTTATCATAAGGTTTTCCGGGGAGATATAGACGCCTGCATCGTGCAGCCGTTCGATTTCGCCGCAGAGGTGGCGGATGTCGACAACGGTGCCGTTGCCGAGAATATTCATCTTTTCACGGCGGAAAATGCCGGAAGGCAAAAGATTCAGCGCAAATGTGCCGTAGTCGTTTTTGATGGTGTGTCCTGCATTGTTGCCGCCCTGGTAACGAACAACAATGTCATATTCTTCCGCAACGAGGTCAACCATTCGGCCCTTGCCCTCATCGCCCCAGTTGATGCCCACGATGGCGCATGTTTTCATAATCTGTACTCTCCTTTTTGTATAAAGCCGGAGCTTTTTGCAAAGCCGAAGCTTTGCTCCGGTTTCGTAAGCGGAATCGAATGCTGCATTGCGGGCGCAGCATTTTGTTTTGCGGTCGATTCGGGTAAAAATCGCGCCGAAAGTGCCGGCTGACCGCGCTTTTGAACCCCTCGCTTTCAGAGCCTCTCCGTTGAGATTGAGAATGAGATTGAGAAGATTCCCTCCGCAGAGGTTTTTCCGAAAAGACTGCCGCAGCGGAGTTTTGCTTTACCCGTACAATAATAACATTATATTCCGTTTATTGCAAGCGCGAATGCGGGGGGCGCGGTTTTATCGGAATGCAAAAAACCATGCAAATAAAGCAAAAACGAGCGGATAAAAATATATCGGGCAACATATTTGATATATCTGCAAAAAAGCCTTGAAATTGCAGGTAAAAATCTGTTACCATGAGCCCATGAAACAACGGAGGTGGGCAGCATGAAACGTGTTGCGGTCATCATGGGGAGCGACAGCGACCTGCCGGTTGTGTCCGGCTGTGCGGCAAAGCTCGATGAACTCGGAATAAACTATGAAATGCGCGTTATGTCCGCGCACAGAACCCCGGCGGATGTTGCGGAATTCGCACAAAACGCCTATAAACGTGATTTTGGCGTTATTATCGCCGCAGCGGGCAAGGCGGCGCATCTTGCGGGCTTTATTGCCGCAAACACAACTCTGCCCGTTATCGGCATACCCATCAAAGCTTCAACGTTTGACGGGCTTGATGCCCTGCTTGCAACGGTGCAGATGCCCTCGGGAGTACCCGTGGCAACTGTTGCCGTCGACGGTGCGGCCAACGCCGCGATACTTGCGGCTCAAATGCTTTCGCTTGCGGAACCCGCACTTCATGAAAAGCTTGACGCAATGAGAATAAAAATGGCGGAGGATGTCCGCAAAAAGGATGCCGCATTGCAGCACAGAGATTAACAATAAACAAAGATAGCCGCAGCCCGTAATGATGCGGCTATCAAACTTTTTTTCGGGGACTGCGGTGCGAACGGCACTTTCAAAAAACGGTGCCGCTCCGACTGCGGAACCGAACGGCGAAACGCAAACAACAAAAATAACAAACAAGGCAAACGGATACCGAAAAGGAGGAACAAAAATGAAAAAGACTCAGCAGCTCTACGAAGGCAAGGCAAAGAAGGTTTACGCAACCGATGTCGAAGGTATTTATATCGTTGACTATAAGGACGATGCAACCGCATTTAACGGCGAAAAGAAGGGTACAATCGCGGGCAAGGGCGTTATCAACAACCGCGTTACGAACTATCTCATGAAAATGCTTGAAGAAAAAGGCATTCCGACTCATTTTGTCGAACAGCTTTCCGACAGGGAAACGGCGGTCAAAGCCGTCCGCATCGTTCCTCTTGAGGTCATTGTCCGCAACGTTGCGGCGGGTTCGCTTGCAAAACGCATAGGTTTCCCCGAAGGCACGAAACTCAAAAGCACCGTTCTCGAACTTTGCTACAAGGACGATGCATTGGGCGATCCCATGATTAACGACAGCCATGTTTTTGCAATGGGTCTCTGCACGCCGGAGGAGCTTGAAACAATAAAAAAATACGCTCTGAAAATCAACGAAATTTTGACCGCATTCTTTGCGGAGGTCAACATCGAGCTTATCGATTTCAAACTTGAGTTCGGAAGACTGAGCGACGGCACAATTGTGCTTGCGGACGAGATTTCGCCGGATACCTGCCGTTTCTGGGACAGCAAAACCCACGAAAAACTGGATAAGGATCGTTTCCGCCGCGACCTCGGCAATGTTGAAGGCGCATATCACGAGATCCTGCACCGCCTGATGGGCGAGTAAGCTTTTGTGCGAAACTCGGAGAATTAGCAGAATGATTTATCTGGATTGAGAACAGCAAAATGGATATTTTGGAAAACATAACCGAACACGAAACAACCTTTGAGCACCTCGGCGAGGAATGCGGCGTGGTGGGCATTGCCGCTTCAAAACGCGAAAACGTTGCCGCACTTGCCTATTATGCACTCTATGCTTTGCAGCACCGCGGGCAGCAGAGCGCAGGCATTGCCGTCAACGACGACGGCGTTATAAACGCGCACTGCGATGAGGGGCTTGTCAACGAGGTATTTGACGGAAATTCGCTTGCAAAACTCGGAACGGGAAGCATGGCGGTCGGGCATGTCCGCTATTCCACAACCGGCTACGAAAAGCGCATCAACTGCCAGCCCCTTGTGGTGAACCACATAAAGGGCACGATGGCGATAGCACACAACGGCAACCTTGTCAACGATGCCGAACTGCGTGAGGAACTGGAGCTTGCGGGTTCTATTTTCCACACAACGACCGACACGGAAGTCATTGCATACACAATTACCAAAGAACGGCTGACGGCTGATTCCATTGAGGAGGCCGTATCGCGCGCAATGGACAGGATAAAGGGTGCCTATTCACTTGTTATCATGTCGCCCAAAAAACTCATTGCCGCACGCGACCCGCACGGGTTCCGTCCGCTCTGCATCGGAGAACTGTCCGAAGGCGGTTACTGCTTTGCTTCCGAAACATGTGCGCTTGATGCAATGGGCGCGAAATTCCTGCGCGATGTTGAACCGGGCGAGATCGTTGTTGTTGAAAACGACGAGCTGCGCAGCCTGCGCAGCCACTGCGGAAAAGTCAAGCCTGCGCTCTGCGTGTTTGAATACATCTATTTTGCGCGTCCCGACAGCGTTATTGACGGCTGTTCGGTGCATCTTGCGCGCCAGCGCGCAGGTTCGTTCCTTGCGCTTGAACATCCCGTGCAGGCGGATGTTGTTATCGGCGTTCCCGATTCCGGGCTTGATGCCGCGATCGGCTTTTCAAGACAGTCCGGCATTCCCTACGGCATAGGCTTTATCAAAAACAAATATATCGGCAGAACCTTCATTCAGCCGAAACAGAACGAGCGTGAAAAGCTCGTTCGGATCAAGCTCAACCCCGTATCCGCAACGGTCAGCGGCAAGCGCGTTGTGCTTATCGATGATTCCATCGTTCGCGGAACAACAATCAAGCGCATCGTCCGCCTTCTGCGTGAAGCGGGCGCAACGGAGGTGCATGTGCGTTCCGCCGCGCCGAAATTCCTGTTCCCCTGCTATTTCGGCACGGATGTTCCCTCGCGGGAGGAGCTGATTGCAAACAAATACAACGATGAGGAACTTGTTCGCGAACTCGGGCTCGATTCCCTCGGTTTCCTGAGCGTTGAGAACGCAAGGCTGCTTGCCGGCAACGGCAAAACGGATTATTGTGTCGGCTGCTTCACGGGCGAATATCCCTGCGAGCCGCCCAAACGCCGCTATGTCAACAAATATGCGCGCAAGCTCAGCGAAAAATCCGATACGCCGCAGCCGAAAGAGTAACCGAACAGAAAAACCGCGGCTCTGACGGGCCGCGAACGCAATCGAAACCACCGAACAAAATAAACCAAACGGATTTATCAGATCGAAAGGAAGAACATAAATGGCAAACAACAACAGCAGGAGCGAAAGCTACGAAAAAGCGGGCGTTGATATTACTGCGGGCTATCGCGCCGTTGAACTGATGAAAAAACACATTTCGCGCACGATCACGCCCGGTGCAATGCCCTCCATCGGCAATTTCGGCGGCCTGTTTGCACCGGATCTTGCAGGCATGAGCGAACCCATCCTTGTCAGCGGTACGGACGGCGTGGGAACGAAACTTAAGCTCGCCTTTTTGAGCGACAAACATAACACCGTCGGCATCGACTGCGTTGCAATGTGTGTGAACGACATCATCTGCTGCGGTGCAAAGCCTCTGTTTTTCCTTGACTATATCGCACTCGGCAAAAACATTCCCGAAAAAGTTGCCTCCGTTGTTGAGGGCGTTGCAGAGGGCTGCGTGCAGTCCGGCTGCGCACTTATCGGCGGCGAAACGGCCGAAATGCCTGGTTTCTACCCTGCGGACGAATATGACCTTGCAGGGTTTGCCGTCGGCATCGTGGACAGGAGCAAGGTGTTCGACGTTGAAACGCAGCGTCCCGGAGATGTTATCATTGCGCTGCCGTCAAGCGGGGTTCATTCCAACGGCTTCTCCCTTGTGCGCAAGGTTTTCAATCTCAATTCAAACAATGCCGTGCTCGGAACCCATGTTGAATCTCTCGGAAAAACTCTTGGCGAAGCTCTGCTTGAGCCCACAAGGATTTACGTTAAACCCGTGCTGGAGCTTGCAAAGGAAGTCCGCATAAAGGGCTGTGCACATATCACCGGCGGCGGCTTTTATGAGAATATCCCGCGCTGCCTCAAAAAGGGCATTGCGGCAAGAATAAACAAAAACGCACTGCGCATTCATCCGCTTTTTGACCTTATCGCGTCAACGGGAGATATCCCCGAAAGGGACATGTTCAACACCTTCAACATGGGCGTCGGCATGTGCCTCATCGTTTCACGCGAGGATGCGGATCGTGCGCTTGAAATTCTCCGCGCAAACGGCGAGGAGGCTTACATCTGCGGCGACACCGTGCTCGGCGAAGGTATTGAGATATGCTGACGGGCGGAGAGTTTTCCGCCGCGATCGGCAAAAGCGGCAGCTGCGGCGGGGGCGGAGCCGCCCCCCCCCCGCGCCCCCCCCCCCGCGCTCCTCCCGCGC
>ERZ791624.504-NODE-504-length-26627-cov-1.871331_pt1 | contig 26627 bp, 32 predicted proteins | sample MGYA00510058_ERZ791624 | MGnify/ENA primary metagenome ERZ791624 (study PRJEB30046, sample SAMN00715158) | human gut metagenome | study: EMG produced TPA metagenomics assembly of the A metagenome-wide association study of gut microbiota in type 2...
GCGGTACGCGAGCTGGGTTCAGAACGTCGTGAGACAGTTCGGTCCCTATCCGGCGTGGGCGTAGGATATTTGAGAGGAGCTGTCCTTAGTACGAGAGGACCGGGATGGACGGACCGCTGGTGTATCTGTTGTTGACCAACAGCATGGCAGAGTAGCCAAGTCCGGCAGGGATAAACGCTGAAGGCATCTAAGCGTGAAGCCCCCCTCAAGATTAGATATCCCATTCTTTAAAGAAATAAGACCCCTTGAAGACTACGAGGTTGATAGGTCTGAGGTGTAAGTGCGGTAACGCATTCAGCTGACAGATACTAATAGGTCGAAGACTTATCCTGAGAGGTTCGAAAGATAAGCGAGAAAGAGATTGGAAAAGATGAAGTCGCAAGACTTTCTGTATGAAATTCTGAAGGTACATGAAATAGTTTAAAAAAAGAAAGCGTCAAAACGCTTTCTTTTTTTGTTTATAAATATTAATTTGAAATATGAAATAATCATTCTGTACCTCATAAAAGATTGTAAAATATAAAAATTAAAAAGCAACGGCATGTTATTCTTAGATAGCCGGATATTGAAGGCTGTTATGGTATATAAAAACTGATATAATGGTAAAAGATTATGTATTTTTATTGCAATTATATACATAAATCTATAAAATAGATATGGTGAATCATACATAAACTGTGTGAAAAAGGGTATTATTCTGATATATTATATCAGATAAATAAGAACAATAATTACAGATGTATTGTAATAGGAAGGAACGATAATAGCAGGCAGCTATTGAAAAAGGTATGGGAATAAAAGAAGAAACAATAAAAATGAAAGCGGCAGCACCTTATCTGGCAGCTTCCTCTGTAGAACAGAGAAATAAAGCACTTCTAATGGTTGCAGAGAATTTAAGGGCAAATGCGGCAAAGATTTTTGAAGAGAATAAACGAGATCTGGCAGCGGCAGAAGAAGATCATATTGCACAGGCAGTGAAGAAACGCTTGAAGTTTGATGAGGGAAAACTAAGAGATGTTATAAAAGGAATTGAGCAGTTAGTTGCTCTGCCTGACCCATTAGGGAAGGTGACATTAAAACGCCAGTTGGATGAGGGATTAGTTCTGAATCGTGTCAGCTGTCCGATTGGTGTTATCGGAGTTATTTTTGAAGCAAGACCGGATGCACTTGTTCAGATATCATCTCTTTGTATTAAGAGTGGAAATTGTGCGATACTAAAGGGTGGTAGGGAGACAACATATACCAATCGTATCCTGTTTCAGATTATACATGATAGTATAATAGATGCAGGGTTGCCGGCAGATTGTATGCTTCAGGCAGAGCAGCACAGTGAGATTGATGAACTTCTGTCGTGTCATGAGACGGTTGACCTTCTGATACCGAGAGGATCGAACAGTTTCGTTCAGTATATTATGAATCATACAAAGATTCCTGTTATGGGACATGCAGATGGAATCTGTCATATTTATGTAGATAGAGATTATGATCCAAATAAAGCGATTCCGATTATTATCGATGCAAAGACCCAGTATACAGCAGCATGTAATGCAGTGGAAACTTTGTTAATCCATAGAGATATAGCAGGAAAATTTCTTCCGGTTCTTGCAAAAGCATTAAAGGAAAATGGAATTACGCTTCGTGGAACAAAGGAAGTAACAGATCTGATTGGCGGAGAGACAATCGGTGAACAGGAGTTCAAAGAATATCTGGATCTGATTGTTTCTGTTAAGATTGTAGATACGGTAAATGATGCGATCGCACATATCAATAAATACGGTTCCCATCATACAGACAGTATCATTACCGAAAATGCGGAAACTGCAGAATTATTTATGCAGATGGTAGATTCTGCCGGAGTTTATCAGAATTGTTCAACTAGGTTTGCGGATGGTTTCCGTTATGGTTTTGGTGCAGAGGTTGGAATCAGTACAGGAAAGATCCACGCAAGAGGTCCGGTTGGTCTGGAAGGGCTTGTTACTTATAAATACAAGCTGTTTGGATGTGGACAGATTGTAGATGATTATGCAACAGGAAAGAAAGAATTTCATTTTAAAGATTTATAATAAAAATTATTCACAAGATTATTACAGGAGTTAGAAAGATGCATAAGGAATTTCGAATGGGAAATGAAGCAATTGCGCTTGGGGCAATTGCTGCCGGGGTAAATTTGATTTCCGGATATCCGGGAACGCCATCGACAGAGGTACTTGAGACGGTTGCAAAGAACAGAACAAATGACTGTTATGTAGAATGGTCGGTTAACGAGAAGGTTGCCATGGAGGTAGCAGCCGGTGCTGCTTATTCAGGAGCGAGAGTTATGGTAACAATGAAGCAGGTCGGATTAAATGTGGCATCTGATCCGTGATGAGTCTGGAGTATGTGGGAGTAAAAGGCGGTATGGTGATTCTGGTTGCCGACGATCCGGGGCCGATCTCATCACAGACAGAACAGGATACGCGGACATTTGCAGCATTTTCAAAGGTTCCATGCTTTGATCCTACATCGGCACAGGAAGCTTATGAAATGGTACAGGAGGCCTTTGAGTACTCGGAAAAATATAAAACACCTGTATTCTTAAGACCGACAACAAGAGTGTGTCATGGATATGCAACGATTGAAGTAAAGGATGCGGCAGAATACAAAAAGAATGAATCGGAAGGATTTGTGAAAGATTCCAAACGGTGGGTTATTTTCCCGAAGCTGTCCTTTCAGGCACATCGTAATATTGAAAAGCGAAATGTCGAGTTGGGGGATGCCTTTTCTGAATATGACAGAAATGTTGTGAGTAGAAAGATAGAGACAAGATTTGGTATTGCAACCGGTGGAATCAATTATACATATACAATGGAAGCCCTGGGAGACGATGCAGAAAAAATAGCGATATTTAAAGTAGCGACCCCATTTCCGTTCCCGGAACGAAAAGCAGTTGAATATCTGGAACAGTTAGATGCGGTTTTATGTGTGGAAGAATTAGATCCGGTGATCGAACGTGCGCTTACCTATATAGCGGGCAAATATCATCTCCCGGTAAAGATCTATGGTAAGCTGACCGGTCATGTAGCAGCCTCAGGTGAGAACACGATGACAGTGTAAAGGACAGTATCACACAGTTCTTATGGATCAGGGTATTGCAGCAGACCGGTACAAGGCGCTTACCGCAGGTGAAAAGAACAATCAGTCGGAAGAGTTGGCAGAGATGCCGGAGCTTCCGGTACGTCCACCTGTATTATGTGCAGGTTGTCCTCATCGTGCTTCCTTTTATGATGTAAAATGCGCTATGAAGGGAAAGAAGACAATCTTTTGTGGAGATATCGGATGTTATACACTTGGAAATGCCATGCCGCTTGATATGGTTGACACTTGTCTGTGTATGGGCGCAGGGCTTGGAATTGCGCAGGGGGTTTATCATACAGAACCGGATACGACATGTTTTGCATTTGTTGGAGATTCTACATTCTTCGCGTCAGCAATTCCCGGCGTCGTAAATGCGGTTTATAATCAGGCAGATATGACATTGATCGTTCTTGATAATTCCACGACGGCTATGACAGGACACCAGCCACATCCTGGAACCGGACATACGATGATGGGAGATATTGTAAATAAGATTGATATTGTTGGTATCTTAAAGGGAATTGGTCTTAAGACAGTAGAGACGATCAATCCATTTGAGCATGAAGCAGCGGTACAGACAGTTGCGCGTGTTGCAGCAGAACCGGGTGTGAAGGCAATTATTTTCAAATCTCCATGTATAGCCATTACGAAGTCGTCCAGATGTATGCATATAGATACAGATGCATGTATAGGTTGCCAGAAATGTATCAGAGAGATCGGTTGTCCAGCACTTTACACATTTGAAGGCAAGGTTTGTATCGATGAAAGTCTCTGTACAGGATGTACTTTGTGCAGCCAACTCTGCCCGGTACATGCAATCGGGGACGGACAAGAAGAAAGGGGGCAGGCATAATGAATAAGAATATTATTCTGTGTGGTGTCGGTGGACAGGGAACAGTGCTTGCATCCAAGCTGATCGCAGCCGCAGCTATGGAGAAAGGAATCCCGGTTATGAGTGCGGAAACGATCGGTATGGCACAGCGCGGAGGAAGCGTATTCAGCCACGTAAGAATGGGTGAAAATCTGTATTCACCAATGATAGCAAAAGGAACAGCAGATATGATCCTGGGATTTGAACCGGGAGAAACGGTGCGGATGCTTCCTTATCTGAAAAAAAACGGAGCAGTAGTCGTCAGCAATCGTGCGGTTATGCCGGTTACAGCATCGCTGGCGAAGACCGGTTATAACGGAGCATCTATGATCGAATATCTGAAGACACAGGTAGATCAGGTTTTGGTGATCGATACAGATCAGGCATGTGAAACTCTTGGGTCTGCAAAGGTGTTAAATGTCTTGATGCTGGGAGCCGCAATTTCGACCGGTATGCTTGGACTTGAAAAAGAAGATATCAAACAGGCTTTGATAAAAAGATTGCCGGAAAAATTACATGAGCTGAATTTCAGAGCACTTGATTATATACAATAAAAATATTTTATAAAATAGAAAGTTTGGAGGATAAATAATGGAGATTTCAGAGTTACAGATCAGTCAGGTCAATAAACAGATCGAAGCATTGATTAAGGCTGAAAGTTTTTATGGAAAGAAGCTGGAGGAAGCAGGAATTACAAGAATTTCGACACCGGAGGATTTTAAGAAGCTTCCATTTTCAGAAAAAAAAGACCTGAGAGATGCATATCCACTTGGTTTAATGACAGCACCGGAAAGTGAGATCGTTCGTATCCATTCATCATCAGGAACAACAGGACTTCCGGTTATTATTCCATACACAGCAAAGGATGTAGATGACTGGGCAATCATGTTCAAGCGTTGTTATGAGCTTGCAGGTATCACGAATATGGATCGTATTCAGATCACACCGGGATATGGACTCTGGACGGCAGGAATCGGCTTCCAGAACGGAGCAGAGAAGTTGGGTGCTATGGTCATACCTATGGGACCGGGAAATACGGATAAACAGCTTCAGATGATGCAGGACATGAAATCTACTGTCCTTTGTTCGACATCTTCCTATGCACTTCTTCTTGCAGAGGAGATCGAGAAACGTGGTATCAAAGATAAGATTTGCCTGAAGAAGGGTGTGATCGGTTCTGAACGCTGGGGCGAAAAGATGAGAAAACGTATCTCAGAGGAACTGGGAATTGAATTATATGACATCTATGGTTTGACAGAGATCTATGGACCGGGTATCGGAATCAGCTGTAAATATGACAACGGTATGCATTACTGGGATGATTATATCTATATCGAGATTCTTGATCCTGTAACCTTAGAGCCGGTTCCGGATGGCGAAATGGGTGAGATTGTTATAACAACGCTTGTAAAAGAGGGTGCACCTCTGATTCGTTATCGTACACATGATCTTTCAAGAATTATTCCGGGAGATTGCCCATGTGGATGCAAGCATCCAAGGTTAGGTGTGATTATGGGAAGAACGGATGATATGATGAAGATTAAAGGTGTAAATGTATTCCCAAGCCAGATTGAAGAAGTATTGAAGGAGTTCCCTGAATTATCAAGTGAATATCAGATTCGCATCTCCCATCTGGATGGAAAAGATACAATGAGAATCTATGTAGAGACGGATGGAAGCGTAGATTTCGTAGAGTTATCTAAGCGTATTGCAGAGAGAGTAAAGAGTCGGATTGGATTTACCCCACTTGTTAAGGTTGTAGAGATTGGGGTGCTTCCAAGAAGTGAGAAGAAGACAAAACGTGTAATTGACGAGAGATATGAATAAAGCAGAAAGCCGGATATGATATTTCATACCCGGCTTTGTTTTTGTCAGTAAATTAGGAATTACAGATCAAATTTTGTCTTTACAAAATCTTCAATGATATCAGCGGTCTTTTTGAAGCCCAGGACGGTTGAATTGATCGTCATATCATAGTTCTTACTGTTGCCCCATTCCATATCAGTGTGATCCTTGTAATATGTTTTTCTGTTACGGTCATGACGTTTGATCGTAGCTTCAGCATCACGTTGGGATAACTGCTTGGTTTCCATAGTACGCTGTAACTTTGCTTCGTTATCAGCAACAATAAAGAATGAAGCTACACAATCCATATCCTTTAATACATAGTCGGCACATCTGCCAACAATTACAAAGGATTCTCCGGATGCTGCCTTTTCTTTTATAAAATCGAACTGAAGACCGGCAAGAATCTCTTCCGGAGAATTGCTGTATCCCTGAACGGTACGAGAGAACAGATATTTTCTAGGTGACTCATCATAGTCTTTAATATTATCTGTATCAAAATTATTCTGTTTTGCAACTTCTTCAATTAGATTACGATTGTAATATGGGACATTAAAACGTTTTGCAATGTCCTGAGCAATTACATGTCCGCCACTTCCATATTCACGACCGATTGTGATAATAACCTGTTTGTCCATATTTTATAACCTCCCTAAAAATATGTAAGTTTCTTAGAAGACGCTGTTATATCGAATAAATACACCGAGTGTACAAATGATCATAACAAGAATAGTAGCAGGAGCCATCTTCTTACAATATTCGCCCCATCCGACCGGATGACCTGCTTTAGCAGCTACTGAAGTACCAACAACATTTGCGGAAGCACCGATAGGCGTTGCATTTCCACCAATATCTGTACCAATGGCTAATGAATAGGCAAGGACGGCAAGAACCCCACCATTACCTGCTGCAAGTTCTTTGATAACAGGAACCATAGTAGCAGCAAATGGAACATTATCGATAAAGGCACTGCAGATAGCTGAGAGCCAGATGATAATAGCAACCATGATATACATATTTCCACCGCTGACGTTTTTGATGAATTTTGCAATGACTTCCAGAATACCGGTCTGCTCCAAACCACCAACGACAACAAATAAACCAATAAAGAATAAGAGTGTCTTGTAATCAATCTTCTTTAAAAGTTCCAGTCCATGTCTGCCGGAACAGATCAGTGTGATTATAGCTATTATAACACCAATCGCAGCAACTGTCAGCCCTGTCTGTGTCTGTGTAAGAAGCAGAACAACAGAAAGCAGGAAAATAACACAGCTGAAGATAAATCCGGATTTGTCTGTAATTGCTTCTGAAGGACTTGGTATTGTTGAGGTATCAACCCCACCTTCATTTTGCTTTAATTCCTTATGAAAAGCAAGATAAAAATAGACAATCATAATTACCAGTGAAATAAGAACAAATACACCTGTATTTGTCAGGAAATCAAAGAATGAAAATCCAAGTGAGGTACCGATGATAATGTTTGGTGGATCACCACAGACGGTAGCAGTTCCACCGAGGTTGGAGCAGAAGACTTCTGCCAAGATCATTGGAACCGGATTGAATTTTAATAATTGTGAGAGTTCTACTGTTACAGCTGCAAGGAACAGAATAACTGTGATACTTGCAATGAACATAGAAAGAAATGCTGACAGGATCATAAAGGTGATCAGAATCGGAACAATTCTGTATCGTACAAGCTTTGCAATCAGCATGCAGAGCCATGTAAAGAAACCTGCACGTTTCATACCTTCAACCATGACCATCATACCGGCGATAAAAATAATGGTCGCCCAGCTGATACCGTTGGAATCTTCAGATGCTTGTCCAACTGTATGCCAGAAGCTGGTTGTAAAAATGCTTTTAACGTTTAACACTTCCATGATAGCCTGTCCACTGTGCAGACAGATACCAAGGACAAAGATGATGGTGAGTAATCCACAGCCCAGCGTTATAAGATAATGTTCGATCTTATCAAGAACGATCAGCACAAACATAGCCAGGAAGATGGTTACTGCTAAGATGGATGCTAACATGTTTCCTCCTTCTTGAGAGATACCTGAAAATCATAATGGTAGTATCTCTTCTTATTTATAATATTTTTTTTCCGTTTATCATTATAGGAAGATTGCACAAAAAGTCAATATTTTTCGGTAAAGGTTCGGTAAAGGACGATGAAAATTGATAAAAAACAAGTAAATATGACTAAAAATAGAGTGAGTAAATAAAAAATAGTCATTATATTTGGTACAAATATTACAATTTTCAACCGTATTGTGGATAGGAATAAAATTAATAAGAAGAAACTGTTGCATTTCCGTTCAGACTGGGGCATTATAGAGAAAGAATATTAAAGGAGAATGAGTAATTATGTATAAAATTATTTGTAAAGATGGCAGAGCAAAAAGAGCTACCTTTACGACTGTTCATGGTACAGTGGAAACTCCTGTATTCATGAATGTGGGAACTGCTGCTGCGATCAAAGGCGCAGTTGCTACGACAGATCTGAAAGAAATCGGCTGTCAGATTGAATTATCAAACACCTATCATTTACATGTAAGACCGGGTGATGAGGTTGTGAAGAAAATGGGCGGTTTACATAAGTTTATGTATTGGGATCGTCCGATTCTTACGGATTCCGGCGGATTTCAGGTGTTCTCGCTTGCAGGACTTCGAAAGATTAAAGAAGAAGGCGTTACATTTAACTCGCATGTAGATGGACGCAAGATATTCATGGGACCGGAGGAAAGTATGCAGATCCAGTCTAATCTTGCATCTACGATCGCAATGGCGTTTGACGAGTGTGCACCTGCAAAGGCGGAACGTTCTTATGTGGAGAATTCGGTTGCCAGAACCTATCGTTGGCTGGAGCGCTGTAAGGCAGAGATGACACGTTTAAACAGCCTGCCGGATACGATCAATAAGGAACAGATGCTATTCGGAATCAATCAGGGCGCAGTATATGAGGATATTCGTATTGACCATGCAAAAAGAATTGCGGAGCTGGATCTGCCGGGGTATGCTATTGGTGGATTGGTGTTGGAGAGACAGCGGAGGAAATGTATCATATTCTGGATGTAACCGTGCCATATCTTCCTGAGAATAAGCCGGTTTATCTGATGGGTGTCGGAACGCCGATCAATATACTCGAAGCAGTTGACCGTGGTGTGGATTTCTTTGACTGTGTATATCCATCCAGAAACGGACGACACGCACATGTATACACAAAACATGGAAAACTGAATCTGAAGAATGCAAAATATGAGACAGATGACAGACCGATTGAAGAAGGCTGCGGATGTCCGGCATGTCAGCATTACAGCAGAGGTTATATCAGACATCTGTTAAAGGCAAATGAAATGCTTGGTATGAGATTTTGCGTCTTGCATAATTTGTATTTTTATAATAATATGATGAAAGAGATTAGACAGGCTATCGAAGAAGGCTCATATGCATCGTATAAAAAGTCTATGATAGAGAGTTTAACATCAAATGAAGTTTAGAAGGAGAATATTATGAACACATTAGGAATGGTTTTAAGCGGTAGTACACCAGCAAATACAGGTAGCAGCACAATGTTTATCGTTGTATATATCCTGATCTTTGCTGCAATTATCTACTTCATGATGATCCGTCCACAGAAGAAGCAGAAGGCTAAGACAGAGGAAATGCATAACCAGATGGAACCGGGTGACAATATTATGACAACCAGTGGTTTCTATGGCACAATCCTTGATATTGTAGATGACACAACTATCATTGTTGAGTTTGGTAATAACAAGAACTGTCGTATTCCAATGCATAAGAATGCAGTTGCTGAGCTTGAAAAGAAGAATGCAGCAGTAGTGGAAGAAGATAAGGAAAAGAAATAAAGAATATCTTTTTAGATAAGAAGATGTCAGAACAGAAAAATCTCCATGTTCAGTAGAAAATCTGAATATGGAGATTTTTTTCTGTTCTTCAAAAAAGATGCGCTTTTATATTGTCCAGAATTCCGGTGGTGATCCGCATACCGCCGCGACCGGTTCCGAGAGAGATGTCCGGTTTGATCACACCGTGGAAATCTGTACCGCCGGAGACAAACAAGTCATGTCTGTCTGCAATCGCCCGGAGCTTTCCGCTCTCATAGGAATTATTAGAAGAATGATAAGCTTCTAAGCCCTTTAACCCAAGTGGTTTCAGATAGTCCAGTAATTCCTCAATCTGGTTATAACCAAGCTTATAGAGTAATGGATGTGCGAGAACTGCACATTTGCCATATTGGTTGATGATCGAGAGAGCACGTTCACATGTGACCTCCGGTTTCGGAAGATAGTATCTGCATTTTTCGCCAAGGTATTTTTTAAATGCCTGATCCTTGTTCTTGACAATGCCGTCCTCAATCAGAACTCTTGCAAAATGCGCACGGGTAATGACTGTATCCGATTTCCCTCTTGAAGTTTTTCAATGGTCATATCGATGCCGTCACGCTGAAACAGCTTGCACATTTCCACATTTCGATTAAAACGTGCATCTTTTAAAGCGTTTAATTCAGCAAGAAGTCCGGGATTGGTATAGTCCATATAGAAGCCCAGAATATGGATCTCGCGTGAACCATAGTTGCACGAAAGTTCGATACCGGGAATCAATTCCATAGGGAGAGAATCCTGTGTATCCGGGACCGGCTGATGATTTTCCATGAACCGGATTGCTTCCGGGACTCCATCAACCGTATCGTGGTCGGTGATCGCCAGAGCGGCAAGTCCCTTATCAAGAGCCATCTGGCACACTTCAGATGGAGTAAAAGAACCATCCGAAGCAGTTGTATGGACATGTAGATCTATAAAACGCATATGTATTCCTCTTTTCTTTATACAATGTAGGATTGGTTTACCGAAATCTAAAAAGATAAAAGCAAACCAAAATAATTATAATATGAATCTAAAAACATGGCAAATTTTTAGACAAACTTATTGATATTTTTTATTAATTGGTATAGACTTAATTGACGGTTTATGAGAAAATATGTCTGATGGTTACGAAAAAAGAATAGATATTCATAACCGCTTTAAGCAGATTTTCATATTTCGAAAGGAGATTCACAATGATTTATTCACAGGAAGTTGAAAACATGTGCCCAGTTGGACAGGGCGTACATCATGGATGTGCTCCAATTCCAGAAGAAGCAAAATGGGTACAGGCAAAAGAAGTAAAGGATATTTCAGGCTTTACACATGGTATTGGCTGGTGTGCACCACAGCAGGGTGCCTGCAAGCTGACATTAAATGTTAAGGAAGGAATTATTCAGGAAGCATTAGTTGAGACAGTTGGATGTTCAGGTATGACTCATTCAGCAGCTATGGCAGCAGAGATCCTTCCGGGACTTACAGTTATGGAAGCTCTTAACACAGACCTTGTTTGTGATGCTATCAACACAGCTATGAGAGAGTTATTCTTACAGATCGTATATGGTCGTTCACAGAGCGCATTTTCAGAGGACGGACTTGCTATTGGTGCCGGACTTGAAGATCTTGGTAAGGGACTTCGTTCACAGGTTGGTACTATGTACGGTACATTAAAGAAGGGTCCTAGATATCTTGAGATGGCTGAAGGATATGTAAATGCTATCGCTCTTGATGAAGAGGGTATGATCATTGGATATAAATTCGTTAACCTTGGTAAGATGACTGATTTCATTAAGAAGGGTGATGACCCTAACACAGCTTATGAGAAGTCATGTGGACAGTATGGACGTGTTGCAGATGCAGTTAAACTCATCGACCCACGTACAGACAAAGAGATTGAGAAATAATAGAAGGAGGTAACGATATAATGGCATTATTTGAATCATATGAAAGAAGAATCAAACAGATCAATGAAGTATTAAACAGCTACGGTATCTCCTCAATCGAAGAGGCAGAGAAGATCACAAAGGATGCTGGTTTAGACGTATACAATCAGGTAAAGAGCATTCAGCCTATTTGTTTTGAGAATGCATGCTGGGCATACACAGTAGGTGCAGCAATCGCAATCAAGAAGAACTGCAGAAAGGCTTCAGAAGCTGCAGCAGCAATCGGTGAAGGCCTTCAGTCATTCTGTATCCCAGGTTCAGTTGCTGATACACGTAAGGTTGGTCTTGGACATGGTAACCTTGGTAAGATGTTACTGGAAGAAGAGACAAAGTGCTTCTGTTTCTTAGCAGGACATGAGTCATTTGCAGCAGCAGAAGGTGCGATCGGTATCGCAGAGAAAGCTAACAAAGTTCGTAAAGAGCCACTTCGTGTTATCTTAAACGGTCTTGGTAAGGACGCTGCTCAGATTATTTCAAGAATTAACGGTTTCACATTTGTTGAGACTGAGTATGATCCATATACAAACACAGTTAAAGAAGTATTCAGAAAGTCTTACTCAGAAGGACTTCGTGCAAAGGTTAACTGCTATGGTGCGAACTCTGTACCAGAAGGTGTTGCTATCATGCACAAAGAGGGTGTTGATGTATCTATCACCGGTAACTCAACAAACCCAACTCGTTTCCAGCATCCGGTAGCTGGTACTTACAAGAAGGAATGTAACGAGTTAGGAAAGAAGTACTTCTCAGTTGCTTCAGGTGGTGGTACAGGTCGTACACTTCACCCAGATAACATGGCAGCAGGTCCTGCTTCTTATGGTATGACAGATACTATGGGACGTATGCACTCTGATGCACAGTTCGCTGGATCTTCTTCTGTACCGGCTCACGTTGAGATGATGGGTCTGATCGGAATGGGTAATAACCCAATGGTTGGTGCTACTGTTGCTGTTGCAGTATCCGTAGAGGAAGCTGCAAAGGCTGGTAAGTTCTAAGAAACACAGTAAAATCAAGGGCTATCGTGGTTTACAATGTTCCGCGATAGCCTTAAATTTTGCCACGTAGCACACAAGTAGCGCACAGGTAGCACACATGAGGTAGCGCACAAATTGTTGGATGAATTTAGGGTATAAAAAGAGGGCGTCGAATATATCCGACACCCCCATACGCTTTTATGTAACGTTTGTGTTTTTGTTTGATTAGGAGTTTGCTTTTTGCGATTGCACACCTAAAAGATAACCGTACATGAATGCGTTTTCTGCGCCCTGCTGGTAATTGCATTTTGCACCTTTCTCATAAAGTCCAAATCCAATATCGAAGAGTTCTTTGATAATTTCTTTGTTCCGCTTCACAGTCCAGTGGATGCGCAAGCTCTTAGATTTCTTTAATTCTGCCAGGGCTGAATCATGCAATGCCTTTTTCATTTTTTCATGGTACCAATCATGAAAGATTCTAATTAAAATCCGGTCGGCATCATCATTCGTTAATTCTTGAAATCTGTCCAATAATTTCTCAGGTAGATATTTTGAATGCATGATTTTAATGATCAGTTCTTTGATTTCAGAAACGTTATCTAAGTCTTTGTTTATAAAAATGCAATCTTTTTTGTGATCCACAAGTATAAAATTATCCACAGATACTTTATGGACTTTTTCAAGCATGAATCGATCTGCAGAACTTAAATCGTTAGCAGAAACCGTGCATATATACGGGATTTCACGTTTTATAAGTTCAACCATAATTTTTATCTTTTCCTTTCTTCGTAAGTAGTAGTATTCCCTCAACGAAGGGGGAGCAGTTGTATCTACAGTCTATATATAGGATTATTGTTTTTCAGTGTCCTTTACAATGTCAGAAACTATTATATAGATATAGCGCAAAATCTTTGAATCGTCGATTTTATCGAGCAATTCAATTATCATTTTTTTAAAGTCCATAATTTAATTCCTTCCTTTCTGATCTCGAAATAGTGTACCATGACATAGTAAATAAATTATTTTACATATTTACCGGTTCTTTGTCATTTGCTTTTGCAATTTCCGAAGCAACAATGCTAAGACATCTGCGCTGTTGCTGAGTTAAATGATCAAGTTGCTTTAAAATATCTGCTTTGTAATTATATATAGCAGTTCCGTCTTCATTCGTAGTTGTTGGATGCGTTATATCTTCTACCGTTTGAAGATAACCGGCTATAAATCCAAAACGAAACATATTATAGAGGACATCTATAGATTCCGCTCTAAGCAATTCATTTTCAGCTTCCTTAAGTACACTGAAAACAAGATCGTACTCATCTTTGATTTCATGTTTTTTGATGAATTTATTGCTTGCCTGTATAAGAGATTTATAATTCATGACTGTTGTAGTTTCCATTGTATATGACTTCCTTCCTTTAAATATTTTCTGTTACATCTGCGTTTTGTACTTCATCTAAGATAGTATTTGCATCATTTACATAATCGATAATGACCGATAATAATGCAAGAATCGTGTTTTGATTTGTATGAAAGAATACTGCACAGTCTTCTTGTGCATCGGTTTTGGCGTTTCCAATCATGTTATATAAATGTGATGCTGTGGTCTGTGTGGTTTCTAATTTTCCGTTAGCGGAAAAGAGTTTATTCATCATATCATTTAAAGTCATATATTTTTTCTTCCTTTCTTTGATGGAAGTATGCTATAATAAGCATACCCTTTTAGTGTTTCGTAGTGGTTACACAGATTGGGTTATACCCTGTGGTTGCCGCCATGGGGTATTTTTGATTTTTACAATCATATTGCATCAACTCCTTTACTTTGTGATTTTTTCCATCTCAATTTTTAATTGCTCGATGGTTCTATGAGTATATACCTTTTCGGTAATATCATCTATAGCATGGCCAACAATCAGTTTTAAGATATATTCATCTACGCCGCAGGCCTTTGCTTTCGTAATAAATGTGTGTCGCGTTTCGTGAGGATGGTGCTTTAAATTCAAGCGTTTCATCACCTTGTCAAAACGACTCCGGTACTTGTCATATGTCATATATGTACCTTGTTGACCATTTACATCATTAAACAGATGCTTTGATTGCAGGGCAGCAGCTTCCCGGATGCGGTCTTCTATTAACGGCTTTATTAGTGGATGAATAGGAACAATTCTGTTTTTTCCTGCTTCTGTTTTAAGTCCACCGCGCATGGTTCCAGCTTTTATATCGACATCTTTCATTTTTAATATGGCTAATTCTTGAGGTCTCCAGCCGCTGTAGATTTCTATTAAAATCATATCTACAAACGGGATTTGGTGGAGATTATCCCATAACATTTGAATTTCTTCCTGTGAAAAAGGTATAGCCTCACGAATGCGGCTCCTTTTTATTGGATTGCCATTTGCAAACATGACAGAAGCATAATCTTTTTCTACGATATCATGTGCCACAGCATATTTGTATAGCATATTGAAAAGACTTTTCATTCTGTTCTTTGTGCTGTCACCAACCTGTGCGTTGATAATTGTACCTTCTAAATGCGATACCCTTATGTCACACATTCGCATATTATAAAGACCGTTACAATGACCGTATGCCGCCTTAACCGTTCGAATACTGGACGGATTGGAGAGGGTAGGAAAGTAGCTCTCACTCCATTTTTCATATACTTCAGAAAACGTGATATTGTCGGCATTTATATCATAGGGATTTTTATTGTATTCGGCCAATGCAATCATAGCTTCTTCCCTGGTTGTATAATATCCAATTGTGAAGCGAATTTGTTTGCTTCTTCTAGTGACCGGATCAAAAACCCATTTGTCTGTCTTTACTGCCCGGAATGGCTTGGAGCGTTTTCCGGATAACTTGACAATAGAGCCGTAGCCATTAGGTAATTTTGTGGGTTTACCATTGCGTACGCGTGGCTTTGTGCTACTGGGTGTATTCATGGGATAGCCACAATTCGGACATGAAACTGCTTTGTCTGATACATCATGCGCACATTCGGGGCATTTTAATAGAGCCATTTATTCATCACTTCCTTGTTGCAAATATTATTTTTATGATTCGGTTGTGTATTATTGCTTTTTCTCCCAGTATTCCTTTATTTTGTCTAATTCTCTAAAAATATTATCTTTTGAATATGAGCAAAATATTTTATCGATTTCCACAACATAACGCTCCGTAGTATCTTCGGAGTTTACAATATGTATATTTTTATTATTAGTTCCGCTCCCTGATTTACTATTTATTGCTTCTTTGTTTTGAATAGTATAATATTCGTTGCCTTTTATTAAAGTATCTCCGTTTTCAATATCTATCCAATTTTTCCCATCACATATTCTAATTCGATCTTGCAATTCCCTTTTGAATTTTCCGGCTGAAAGATATTGTTTTATATAATGAAATATAGACCAAGAAGGAAGATAGCCTTTATCTGTTGCTTTTTTTTGGCGTTCAAGTTGATGCTCCAATAAAATATTTATTATCTCTGTATCATTTCCTAATGCGGGGAGAAGTTTATTATGTTGATCAAGTTCTTTTTTCCAAATGATAAGCATTTCAATAGCATCATTTGAAAGTCCTGTGGTATTTTCTATCATTTCTAAGTTTTCATTGCCTCTGTATTTTACAGAAGTGAAACCGAGTAAATAATCAGCAGTTGTATTAAAACGTAATCGGTATGCCTTCATCTCAAAATTTGATACATTTCTTTTATCTGTTTCAATTTTCCGTATTGCTTCATATTTAAGAGTAGAACAGTAGTATGCTTTTGTGTCATCTTGAAATTCCTTTGCAAGTTGTTTTTGCGATAATCTATACCCATTAGGTAAAAATTCAAAATCTTCTCTTAGCTTTTTGTATGGGTTTTCGTACATATAAAAGATACACTCCTTAAAAGTTCTAAAAATAGAACAAAAATATAAAAGTTCTTATTTTTTATATTTTTGGCACAAAACAACAACATTTTTTGGGGTTGTGTTAATATGTGCTTGTAACAGAACAAAACTATAAAAGTTCTGAAATTAGAATACCACTTGCAAGGGTAAAAGTCAACAACAACATAGAAAGTAGAGGTTTTTATTATGTGTAATAAAGATATTAGGGAATATGCAAAGCTGAAAAAAGTAAAATTATGGCAAATTGCTAATGCATTAAACATTACAGATGGAAATTTTAGCAGAAAATTGAGATATGAGTTTTCGGATGAAAAAAAAGCTAAGATTCTTGGAATTATTGATGAATTAGCTGCAGAATAGGCGGTGAAGCTATGGCAGAGATTCAAAGAGGTGTAATCCCTGTTGCAATAGCAGCGAGGGTTTTAAAAATGGATTGCCAAACATTACGGCTGTTGCTCCAAAATAAAATGGTTGATTTTGGAATTGCCTATAAGAGACCGGGGTCGAAACAATATAGCTATATTATATTTGCAGAACCTTTTTGTAAGTTGACTGGCTATAAGATGCCCGAGAAAGTTGAGGTATAAGGATATGAAGATAACGAGAGTGCAGCTAAAACTGTTACAGAAAAGGGCACAATTACATAATTTGAACAGTGATAATTTTATCGGATGCGATTTGAGTAATGAAATGTTTACTATGACATTTGCAGTCGCAGAGGAGAAAATACAGGATTTGTCAATTGTTTTTCACAAGCATCGTAATCCGGAAATTTATATATCAGAACCATATTCACACGGGAATGCGGAAATTGAGGTGTAAAGAATGGAGATGCAGAAGTTAAAAGATATGCAGGCAACTTTAATGTCGGAACGTGGGAAGTTGTTCGACCTGCAAGCCGGGTGTGAGGGGAACAGTAAGGAATGGCATGATTACGAATGCCAGATGCAGGCACTTGATGAACAATGTGATGAGATTCGACACGCTTTGATGGAAATGGGGTGTTGCGTGTGACAGGTACGGAGATTTATGAGAATAATTTACAACATTTTCAGGTTACGAAGCGATACAGTGATAAAGCGCAATGTAAATGCCCGGCACATGATGACAGGCAAGCGTCGTTGACGATTACCAAAGGTGAAAAATGTACGTTATTTCGATGCCATGCCGGTTGTACTCTTGACAATATCTTATCGGCAGCAGGACTCGAAAAGAAAGATACATTTTATGATTCGGAGATTCCAAAACAAAGCACTTGGCGATTTTATGTTGAGAGCAGAGAAAAGCGTAAAATTGAGGCTGTTTATAATTACGTTTCTTGTAACGATTCTTATGCTTATACTAAGATTCGCTTAAGTGGTAAGAAATTCATATATGGAATATTGGCGAATGATCGCTTTACATATGGATTACCAAGAAATACACCAAGAAAATATTTTAAGGCGATATACGGTAACATTAAAGCCATAAACAAAGCGGTAGCTGACGATATGCCTGTATTTATCGTGGAGGGTGAAAAAGATACTAATGCGTTGAACAGACGCGGTTATGTGGCATTTTGTTGCGGTGGGGCGAATGATTGGAATTCTGAAATCGCCGGTATTGTGCGAAATGCAAATGTGATCATTTTAGCTGATAATGACGATGCCGGTGTGAGTTCGGCTAATGCTATATTGCATGATGTGCAGAATGTGGCAAAGAGCGCAAGGATAATTGTTCCTATGCCAGACATCCCTAAAGCAGATATATCGGATTATTTTCAAGCAGGGCATAGTAAACAGGAATTTGAACAGATGATAAATTCCGTTACAGAAAAACGGGCGGATGTTGTGAGCCAAAAGGGGAAATCACTGGAAACCATTCTTAAGGAGATGCACGCCGAGCAATATGAAACAACAGACAAAGGTTTTGGCCGATTATTTGCTGAAGTTTTTAAGAATCAACATCGATACAATCCGTCAAGAAAAGATTTTATGAGATATGACGGCAAACGCTGGGTTGATGATATTGAGGGATTGAGCGCCCGGAAGTCTGGCAAATTGCTGTCAGATGCACTTGTCCGGTATGCGGTGAATGTTGATGCAGACGGAAAATATTTAAAAGCGGTAACTCCGTTATGCAATCTTCGAAACAGAGATGCGATGTTAAAGGACAGCCGGGACATTCATTATTTTACAAATGAACAGTTGGACACCAATGATTATTTACTTAATCTGCAAAATGGAACCCTTGATCTATCAGAAAATGCCACTCGGTTTAGAGAGCATGATCCGGATTTGCTTCTTTCAAAAATTTGCAATGTCGAGTATGATCCGGCAGCAGTGTGTAACGAATGGGAAAAGTTTTTACTTGAAATCATGCAGGGAGATCGTGACAAAATTCGTTACCTCCAGAAGATAGCCGGATTGTCGCTGACTGGAAATACGCAGGAAGAAACATGTTTCATTCTTTATGGAAGCACAACAAGAAATGGAAAATCTACATTTTGTGAAACCCTGATTTATCTTTTGGGGGATTATGCTCTGACCATGAAGCCGGAAACACTGGCAGTAAAACAGAACCTTGATAGCCGTCAGGCGTCCGGTGATGTGGCGAGGCTGGCCGGATGTCGGTTTGTGAATGCATCAGAACCGCCGAAGCGAATGTTATTTGATACGGCACTATTAAAGTCATTGCTTGGACGTGATTCGATTACAGCAAGACATTTGCATCAGCGTGAATTTGAATTTATCCCTAAGTTTAAGTTAGTCATTAACACGAATTATCTTCCAACAATCACGGATGACACAGTGTTTTCAAGTGGAAGAATCAATGTGATCAGCTTTGACCGGCATTTTGAACCGCATGAACAGGACAAGCATTTGAAAGATCGATTGCGGGAAAAACGGGAATTATCAGGGATTCTTAATTGGTGTATCGAGGGATTGCGGTTGTATCGAAAAGAGGGATTAGAACCACCAGAGGCTGTAAAAAATGCAACAGAGGTATACAGGAGTGATTCTGATAAGATAGGAAGCTTTATTAATGAATGCCTAACAAAATCAGAACGTAACAGTAAGGCGAAAGATATATACGATGTATATGCCAAGTGGTGTGATTCAAATGGATATGGTACAGAGAACAAACAAAATTTTTTCGCGGAATTGAAGAACAAAGGTGTATTTTCAAATTCCGGAACAGTAGAAGGGAAAACAGTCAAGAATATTGTTAAGGGTTATATTGTCAACGATGATTTTATAACGGTTGACGATGATACAAAACTTCCATTTGATTAGTAAATGTGCAAAATGTGCAAATAATATGTAACCCTCTTATAAGAGTTATTTTTTGAATGTCACATGAAAAATGCATATTTTGCACAAATACAGTAAAATCAGTAAATACAGAGATTATTAAAATTAGATTTAATCACATTTTCTTGTAACGTTTTTAGAAAGCAGGTGTAGATGATGGACTATTTTTCAATATATGGGGATGTGTGGAAATTTCACAAAAAGTATATTGATGGAGTTAAAACAGATGATACGGCATTTTGGAAAAGCATAGTCGATGAGGCTGATGAATTAACGACCAAGTATGATCGATGCAAATTTATTGTTAATTTAGTTATGACGGAATTGGAAGAATTTGAGAGGATTTATAATGAACAAACAAAGTAAAGAATACAAACAATATATGAAATCTGATGAATGGGAGCAGAAGAGACAGGAACGCATAGCCATTGACCAAGGCTGTGTAATGTGCGGCAGACCTATAGAGAAAATCAAAAGTGTGCAAGTGCATCATGTCACTTATAAAAATTTAGGGAATGAGGATGTTTTGACAGATATATGCACTTTGTGCGGCTCTTGTCACAGAAAGATACATAATTTCTATAATCGCAAGAGGGCGTAAGGGCTAAGTTGGACGGGCATAAGTAACATCATAAAAAGATAATGAAAAATAATTAACAGCCAATGACGGCAGAAAGTAGGAAAATATGGCAAGAAATAATTATCCACAAGCCGGACTTGATAATATGGAACCGGCAGCAGTACAACAAATTGTTGCATCACTGAGGGAACTGCATGAATTAGGCAGACCAAAAACGGATGAAGAGGTTGCTAAGCGAATTAATGATTATTTTGATCTTTGTCAGAGATCAAGCATCAGACCGGGAGTGGAATCTCTTTGTATGGCATTGCATATCAGCAGAACGACACTTTTCCGATGGAATAATGGTGAGGATTGCAGTTCATACCGACAAGAATTAATACAATCTGCGAAAGCTTTTATAGGTGCGTTTCTTGAGCAGGCAATGTTAGGAGGAAAGATTTCTCCACCTTCCGGGATCTTCCTTATGAAGAACTGGTTATCGTATAAGGATGCAATTTCTATCGAAGAAGCGGTTCCGCATGAAGAACACGGACATGCGCTTACTGCTGCCGAGCTTCCAATTTTAGGAGAAAAGAAATTGTCCAGTAAGGATTTACTGCCCAAATTGAATGAGATGGACATTACACAGAATTAACAACAATGCTTTGATTATGATGTGGCAGAAGCTATAGCTGGATCAGATACACAGATTGCCGGTATCGGGTTATGAAGAAAGGAATGATGAGGTATGAATAAGAAATTACCACAGGCAATGATTGTAGGAAAAGATATCCGTTGTCCTGTATGTGGGCGTAAATGGGGAGAAATTCATGGGGCTGGTGAGATTATTAAGAATTATGAAGTACGTTGCCCACGCAAATATCATGGCGCATGCCATTCGTTTGTTGTAAATATTTAATGATTGGAGAGTGATTATATATGTTAAAGGTTGGATTTATTATTCCATTGATTATTATGAATGTACTGCTGCTCATTATTGTGATTGATTTTTGGAAAAATTGCAGGAGTAAGGCGGCAAAAGTTGGATTTGGTATTATGTTAACGGTATATGTTCTTGATATTTTATCACTGATTGGAGGTGCAGTATGTTAGATCGTAGAAAAACATTGTGTAATGGTAAAATCGTTGTTATCAATTTTAAAAAGTTAAACCCGCTCGATTTTGAGCCGGTGCATCATTTAGACGAGAGGAGCATTAAAGACGAACTTGCCCTGTGTGCGCCAGATGGTCGCATTTACATAAATTCAAAGAAGAACGAATCAGGGATTGTTTCAAGTGTGTTTGAACTTCTTATGAAAGAAACCAAGCAAACCCTATTAGAATATCAAATTTTTATAGGAAAGCAGTATCCAAATATTAAGACATTTGATGATTTTATCACATGGTCAGAGAAAAATAAAGATGGTGAATCCCGTGTACAGGCGTTTACACTTCTTATGATCCCGATTGAGTTACGGCGGCGTGAAATTGAACATTCTTATAACGGGAAGATTGTTGATTTTCCATCATAAGCAATTGCAATAGCCATATTAATCATTGTATAATTTAAAAGAGAGCACAAGATGCCGTAGTACAAGGAAAAATCCGAGGTATTACGGCATTTTTCATTATATATAGATGCCAGATTCCATTGAGAACAGAGCACAAACCCTAAAAGGTGGTGTAGTAAATCAATGGAGTTAGAAAGTTTACAAATACAGATCACATCTGATGCTCATAATGCCATAGTCGCTATTAACAATTTAATAAATCGGCTCACTTCTTTGAAAACGGCATTGAGTGGATTCAATAACATTTCTTTTGGAAATATCGTGGCCAGTGCTAATAGTGCAAATAGCAGCTTCCGGTCATTAACGACTACGATATCAAATTTATCACAAAATATGAGAACTGCTAAAAGCAGCATGACGGAATTAGGTGGAAGATTATCTGAGATCAGAGTTGATAGTTCTGCGGCATCTTCTATAGAGACTGTTGCTGCAGCAATTCGCAAGCTCGGTAGCAAAACAATGGTGACTGCAACACGAAATTTACCGGAGTTAACGGTTACTTTGAGAAATTTTGCAAAAGAGATAAATGAACTTGGAATTGTAAATTTTGATACAGCCAGTATGACGGGGGTTATCTCATCAATAGCAAAGCTTGGAGGCAAAGCATCTACACAGGCTACAAAGAATCTGCCTACGATTTCTGCACAGTTGCAGAATTTTGTTCGACAGATGAATCAGATAGGTTCGTTTAGCTTTGATATGATCAATCTTTCACAAATGGTTGCCGCCATTGGGAAACTGGGTAGTGTGGCATCTGGAAGAGCAGTAAATAACATTCCTCTGCTTGCGAAGAATCTGAAAGAGTTGTTCGTTACTCTTTCAAGTGCACCAAATGTCAGCGGAAACATCATCCGTATGACGGAAGCTTTGGCAAATCTCTCCACAGGATTGGGGCGGACACGGAGTGCGACTAGCAATGCATCAAGTGGGATGAATTTATTGGGTAAAAATGTCGGCAGTGTACGGATCAAGTCTTTTTCCCTTGCGTCTGCAATCGGAAAAGTGTATGCAACGTATTTCTTACTATTCCGAGGGATTGAAAAAATAAAGGATGCGATTGACATATCATCTGCCGTTACTGAAGCTGACAATGTTGTAAGACAGGCGTTTGGAAAATACGAAAGACTTGTTGATGATCTATGCAAAGTTTCCATCAAAAAGTTTGGAATGTCTGAATTGTCCGTGAAACAATTTGCTGGAAGATTTCAATCATTAGGAACGGCATTGGATATACCACAAGGCAAAATGGCAAAGATGGCAATCAAACTAACAGAATTAACCGGAGATCTTGCTTCATACTATGACGTGAGCCAAGAAGATGTTGCCAAAAGTTTGCAATCGGTGTTTACTGGAACTACGGCACCTATGCGGCGCTATGGAGTTGACTTAACGCAAGCGACCTTAAATGAGTGGCTGATGAAAAAAGGCATTGATGCAAAAGTAAAATCAATGAATCAAGCACAAAAAGCTGTTGTGCGCTATGAATATACACTTGAACGAACAAAAGCGGCACAAGGAGACTTTTTAAGGACGAGTGATAGTTGGCACAATACTCTAACTGTGGTAACAGAAAGCTTTAAGGATTTAGGAAAAACAGTCGGAGATATTGCCATAAATGCATTTAAACCGTTTCTTAGGGTTTTGGGTATTGTGGCAGAAAAAGTAAACTCGTTTGTCGAGATGGTATTAAATGCCCTTGGATCAATATTTGGTTGGAGATTTGAAGTTAGTAAAAAAGGTGCATCCGGGCTTACTGACAGCCTAAATGGTGCATATGATTCCATGGACAATTTAAGTGATGCCGCAGGAAGCGCAGGGAAAAATACAGGCGGTCTCGCAAATAATGCCAAGAAAGCAAAAAAGGAAATCCAACAGGCGACCCGTGCATTTGATGAATTAAAGGTTATTTCAAAGCAGAGCAAAGATAACACTTCCGGTTCTGGAAGTGGTGGAAGCGGTGATGGTTCTGGCGGTGGTGGAGATACCGGAACATGGGTTGAAACTCCTAGTGCGTTTGAAAAATTCAAATCCAATATCAAAGACCTTGAAGGACTGGGAGTTGAAATAAGAAAAGCCCTTGTTAAAGCCGTTGGAGGCATTGAGTGGGATAAAATATACGCTAAGGCATCCGGCTTTGGAACAGGGCTTGCGGAGTTCCTTAACGGTTTGTTTTCAGAAGATAAAAAGGGAAATAGTGTATTTACCGCAACTGCTGATGTGATTGCAGGAGCGTTGAATACTGCAATATTCGCATCAAAAGGATTTACGGATAAATTTAAGTTTGAAACATTTGGAAAGAATTTGGCTCACGGATTTAATCGGTTTTTCAAGAAGTTTAAGTGGAAACAGTGCGCAGAAGCTATCAACGGATGGGTTGATGGATTTTGGAAGTTTGTCCGCGGATTCTTTGATGATTTAAGCTGGAAAGATGTATTCAACGGATTAAAAACATTTTTAAAGAATCTAACACCGGAAAGCCTTGCTACAATACTTATGTTTACCGGCGGTAAGCTTGCACCTATAGTATCGTCTGCACTTTGCTCCATACTAGGGTTTACAAGCGGAGGAAAAGGCGGAAAAGGTGGAAAGACTTTCAAACTCAACGGTCTTGGATTGGCAGCGTTTATTGCAACTATAGGTTTTCAATTGTCTGAACAAAAGACAGATTTCACATCCTCTGTTGTTGAAGCATTGGCGGCTGGCGGGGCGGCATTTTATATGTCGGGCGGAAATCCATATTTTGCGCTTGCAGGAGTAACGGTTTCAGTTGGAATTTCTCTTGGAAAGTTTTTTGTTGAAAAAAGTGATTCTATGAAGAAAGGAATTAAGAAACTTAAAACTAACATTGACACAATGTTGGGTAAAACAACAACTACTACTGGATTAGACGGAAAAAAGACAACGATCAAAACACCTTTGAGCCAATTAGGAAAAGGAAAGGTGAAAAAAAATGCATATTCTGGAACAAAAGAAATGCGGGATAACTATTCAAAGATTGTTGCAAATCGTGAAAAAAATTATGGAAAGGGAAAGGTTTCTGTTACGGCGGAAATTACATCCGCATCGGACAAACTGTCCGAAAAAAATAAAAAATTAAAAGGTTTTACCGCTGATTTAGAAAAGAATAAAGATAATATAGCGGCTAAAAATAAATCCTTAAAGAACTATACAGCTAACTTATCCAGCAATAAAGACGGGATTAAGCTGGGAGATAAATCTTTAAAGAATTTTACAGCAAATTTATCGAAAAACAAAGATGTTATTCCAACCAAGAATAAATCTTTAAGCAATTATCTTGCAAATATATCCAAAAATAAGGACAAGATAAAGTCAAGTGATAAAACACTGGGAAATTACACGGCTAGTTTAACAGGAAACAAAGATAAAATACCTGACAAATACAAGAGGGTAAGCAATTACACCGCGGAGCTTATTGCAAATAAGGACAAGATTAAAAGAAGTGATAAGACATTAGATCACTTTACAGGCACTCTGACGAGGGTAACTGATAATATAAAGCCTGCAAACAAAAGACTTGGTGGATTCACTGCACTCATAACCTCTTTTGTGAATAGAATTAAAAATGCAGTATTAGACTTCACGGCTAGACTTACAGGAAAGCGTACAAAGAAAGCTGATGGCGGCGTATTTTCCGGTGGAAGTTGGAAACCGATTAAGAAATACGCAGTCGGTGGATTGCCAAACATGGGACAGATGTTCGTTGCGAGAGAAGCGGGACCGGAACTTGTCGGTACGCTTGGCGGTCATACGGCAGTTATGAATAACGATCAGATTGTATCGTCTGTTTCTTACGGAGTTGCACAGGCTGTAAAGGAAGTTATTCAGCCACTTGTGAAAATGGGTGGAGGAAATAATCGACCGATTCAGATTTCACTTGACGGAAAAGTTATCTTTGATAGCACACGACAAAGCGCACAGGAATACTTTAATCGCACCGGAAAGTCGCCGTATCCGGTATAAAATAATGACGTTTGCCCTTGTTTGTGATACAATATATAAAAATCATAGACAAGGGTGCATTATTCATCGGAAAGGGGATACATATGAAATAAAATACGATTTTTTTCAGTCATTTGCATACACAGGCAATGAATCAGTAATAGATAAATCGGATATTGAATCAAATAGGGTTAGCGATAAGTATTCAGACAAAATATTTGTCACAATAAAAAACAATAGTGATAAGGAAGTATCATATAATGTTCTTATTAAGTATTATGATGAAAGCGGAAATCTTATTTATGCAAGAGATGAAGATATATATGATGTAAAGCCAAAGGATAAAGAAGTAGAGGACGTGTATAGTATGATTGATGATTATGCGACGTATACAGTGGAAATTTCGACAGCAACATACAACAAATGATTATAGAAAAAGAGCTGTGGAAATGCATCATATATAAACCAAACTATATTGATGCTTGAAATTCCGTATGGAACGTGTTATAGTAAAACAAAAGAGGAACAATTGCCCACAAGTGGTTGTCCTCATAAACAATGGTTAGAAAAATCCACCCTAGTTACTCGGTCAAAGTTTTGGGGTGGTTTTTCTATGCTTAGATCATTATCTGATAAACGTAAATACGAATGTCAGCAATGCCAGAATGAACATTCCAAAGGCCATAAGATCTTTAAAGTCAAACGGTTTCTTGTCCATCA
>ERZ791624.505-NODE-505-length-26623-cov-2.265583_pt1 | contig 26623 bp, 29 predicted proteins | sample MGYA00510058_ERZ791624 | MGnify/ENA primary metagenome ERZ791624 (study PRJEB30046, sample SAMN00715158) | human gut metagenome | study: EMG produced TPA metagenomics assembly of the A metagenome-wide association study of gut microbiota in type 2...
AAGATTTGTCGTACGTCAATATATCGGGGCGTACGAGAGTGGGGTATAACATTGACGCACTGATTGAGGTATTAGAGAGCTTTCTAGGATTTACCAATATGCATAAAGCCTTCTTGTTTGGTGTAGGTAGTCTGGGGGCCGCTTTGCTCCGGGACTCGGGTTTGCATCATTTCGGACTGGAGATTGTGGCAGCTTTTGATGTCAACCCCGAATTGGTGGGAAAAGACCTGAATGGCATTCCTATTTTTCATTCTGATGATTTCGAAGCAAAGATGAAAGAATATGACGTGAATATCGGTGTGCTGACAGTACCTATTAATATAGCTCAGGAAATTACAAATAAAATGGTAGACGGAGGTATAAAGGCGGTATGGAATTTTACTCCGTTCCGTATTCGCGTACCGGAGAATATTGTGGTGCAGAATACTTCCCTTTATGCCCACTTGGCTGTAATGTTTAACCGATTGAACTTTAACGAGAAATAAATGAAGATTATTGCAGTAGGAATGAACTACGCCCGGCACAACAAAGAACTGGGACATACACAGATAAATACGGAACCGGTGATTTTTATGAAGCCCGATTCCGCTATCCTGAAAGATAGTAAACCCTTTTTCATTCCCGATTTTTCTAACGAGATACATTATGAGACGGAACTGGTGGTCCGTATCAACCGGCTGGGGAAGAATATCGCTCCCCGTTTTGCTAACCGCTATTATGACGCAGTGACCGTAGGCATTGACTTTACTGCCCGTGACCTTCAACGGAAGTTCCGCGAGCAGGGCAACCCCTGGGAACTCTGCAAAGGCTTTGACTCATCGGCTGCTATCGGTACTTTTGTTCCGGTAGATCGCTATAAGGATATCCAGAACCTGAATTTTAATCTCCTGATTGACGGTAAGGAAGTGCAGAGTGGCTGTACGGCAGATATGCTTTTCAAGATAGACGATATCATTGCTTATGTCAGCCGTTTTGTGACGCTTAAAATCGGAGATCTCCTGTTTACGGGTACGCCTGCCGGTGTAGGTCCGGTCAGTATCGGACAGCATTTGCAGGGATATCTGGAAGGTGAGAAGCTGCTGGATTTCTATATCCGCTGATTCATCTGTTCATCAAAAAAACGTTTAGTATACAATTTATGAAAATAAGAGTAGGTTTTGGCTTCGATGTACATCAACTGGTCGAGGGGCGTGAGTTATGGTTGGGCGGTGTCCTTTTGGAGCATACGAAAGGGCTGTTGGGACATTCGGACGCCGACGTGCTGCTGCACGCTGTTTGCGACGCTTTATTGGGAGCGGCCAATATGCGTGATATCGGTTATCATTTCCCGGATACAGCCGGAGAGTTTAAAAATATTGATAGCAAGATTCTGTTGAAAAAGACCGTGGAACTGATTGCCGGCAAAGGATATAAGGTCGGCAATATTGACGCGACGATTTGTGCGGAACGTCCGAAGCTGAAGGCACATATCCTTTGATGCAGGAGACGATGGCAATCGTAATGGGGATTGACGCAGATGATATCTCGATCAAAGCTACTACTACCGAGAAGCTTGGATTTACCGGTCGTGAAGAAGGTATCTCCGCTTATGCTACGGTACTGATAGAGAAGACTGATTAACCCCCTAAAATAAATAAAACATGATTAGAACTTTAAATTTCTGCTTAACACTGTTAGCTTTATTCTTAACTACTTTCTGTATGGCTCAAAAGAGCGAGTTGAAGTTTAATAAAGACGGTAAGTTTAAAATAGTACAATTTACCGATGTACATTTTAAATATGGCAATCCGGCCTCGGATGTAGCGTTGGAACGTATAAACCAGGTGCTTGATGCCGAACAACCGGATGTGGTAATTTTCACCGGTGATGTGATTTATTCTGCTCCGGCAGATTCCGGTATGTTGAAGGTTCTGGAACAGGTGTCCAAACGTAAACTCCCTTTCGTTGTGACTTTTGGCAATCATGATGATGAACAAGGATTGACCCGGACGCAATTGTACGATATAATCCGTACCGTTCCGGGGAATTTAATGCCCGACCGGGGAACTGCTTTGTCACCGGATTATGTGCTGACAGTGAAGTCTTCTTCCGATCCTAAAAAAGATGCAGCTTTGCTTTATTGTATAGACAGCCATTCCTATTCACCGTTGAAAGACGTGAAAGGATATAACTGGCTTACGTTCGATCAGATAAATTGGTATCGCCAGCAAACGCAGCTTATAAAGCTCAGAACGGTGGCCAACCAGTGCCCGCTCTGGCCTTTTTCCATATTCCTCTGCCCGAATATCATGAAGCTGTCCGTGACGAAAATGCAGCTCTGCGAGGTACTCGAATGGAAGAGGCTTGTTCGCCGAGAATAAACACGGGAATGTTTGCCGCTATGAAAGAAGCGGGAGATGTAATGGGGGTATTTGTCGGACACGACCACGATAATGATTACGCGGTCATGTGGAAAAACATCCTATTGGCTTACGGGCGCTATACCGGTGGGAACACTGTGTATAACCATTTGCCGAACGGCGCCCGTATCATCGTATTGGATGAAGGCGCCCGTACATTTACTTCCTGGATCCGTCAGAAAGACGGCATCGTGGATAAAGTCTCTTATCCGGCAAGCTTTGTCAAGGACGATTGGACTAAACGTTGAGGTTGGTAAACTTCACATGACTAAGGCGTGTATATTTAGAACCATAGCTTTCGTATCGGCGTGACACTTTCGCCGATTCGATGTAGATAATCTCTCCCAGTCGGTATTCATGTTCTATCCCGGATAGAGTACATGATACTGCACTGGGATTTTTAGATGGAATACTCATAACAGCCAAGTTGCCGCTTGCATCGGTCAGTGTGAGTATCTGTTTGACAAAAAACTGTGGGGTGGTTCCGTTTACTCTTGTCTTGTACGGGTCATCTTCCAGCCGCACACGGGTCACTTTCAGTTTCAAGTCTGTCAGTTTCTCTCCCAGCTCTCCCAGATACCGGCTTGACGAACGTTTCTCTCTCGATTTTCTCTGCATTATATCCAGGTGTATGGAGTGATACGCCTGTGCTATTTTGACGAAACGTTCCTGTTTGGGAATCTTTGGAGTAAACTTATAGGCTATCCAACTTAAATAGGAAGGGGCTATTTTTAGGATTTCATGCAGGAAGTGTCCGCGATATTTCCCGAAGAAGATCAGATCGTCACCATTACTCTGCATTCTTTTCTCATTATAATCCACAAGAATAAGGCAGCGTTTCGAGTAATAGAACATCGTACTGGCCACTCGGAGAGACTCGTTAATATCCGGTGACAGATCATGTATGTAAAGAATCGACTGTTTTTCGGGCAGGGGAGAATAGAGCCAAAGGGAATAGTTTGGTTTCCCCGGTCGGGGTAACACCACCAAGTAAACACCCTCCTCTTTGAAAGAGGCTCTGCCTCGGTTGTACTCATTCAGTTTGGCATACAATAAGGCTTGCTCGTTCTCGGAAATGCCCGGTAATCTGGGGTTAGCCATAATTGTTCTCGCTTTTGGTATATTTCAAATATAGGCAATTTTATTCAGAAAAGCAACTTCTTTTTTATAAAATCACTTCAATTAAGTATCGTTTTGAGGAAAGACAGCTTCACTAATAAAAATTATACATACATTTTACCCTCATACTTTCATAGATAGCCTTAATCCCTTTATTCATCATGGTTACAGGTATGAGGGTAACTATGAGGGTAAGGTGAGGGTAACTTTTACCCTCATAGCGTGTCTGGTCTTGATTTTGGTTGACTGGCTATACTACACAATTCTCCTATATACTATACATTAGTGCTTAGGTTTTCTTCTGTAAACTCTCAATGTTCTTCAAAAACTCACATAAGTTAGCAAAATTGTTTACGTATGTTAGCTTATTTGTTTACTGATGATAGCTTGTTGATTCACAGTAGTGAGCTCTTGATGATTTCTAAGGGAAAACATATAAACTATATAGCTAATATGCTTGGAATGCAGGTGTTTATCAGAAGAAGTACCTATGTCTTGAGGCCAATCCTGGCAAGGGCGATACATGAAAAATGATATTATTAGATGATACAAGGGGTAATATTAGGCTTTTATAGGAGACGGATTGCATGATAAGCCTGGATGAATACACTTCTTAGCAGTGTTTTATTTCCTGAAATGTTAAATATAATAATTCTTATATAGTTAATGTGGGGTTAGGAAGTTATGAGGTGTATTTATATTGTACACAACCAAAACGAGAAAGTACAATGACTGTTGACCTTATACCTGAAATAACTGACTATATTCTGTTGAATGTTTATTCATTCGCCTTTTCCGACCTGTATAATGGAAAAACCGGTGTTTCTTTAGCTCTTTTTAAACCACCCCTATTTATGAAGGATGATTATCTGGGAGGAATATCATCGTAGATATCTTGATATAGGTTATCTCTAGTGAATGTACAAAGAAAGACATAGTATAAAAAGTAACGTTTTAAATCACCAATAAATTAAGTATTATGAAAAAGTTCGCATTTAGTTTTTAGTATTGATTTGGATATGTAGCAATATTCAAATGGCAGCTCAGGAGAAAATGCTTCAAGTTCGTGAAGATGGAGTTTATATGTATGTAGACCAAATGCCTGTATATCCAAAAGGGCAGGAGGGAATAATGCAATATATAGCAAAAACGGTAAAGTATCCGGCTTATGCAAGAGCAAAAGGAGCATCGGGAACTGTACTTGTGCAATTCGTGATAAAGAAGAATGGTAAAACATCACAGTTTGAGGTTGTGCGAGGAGTTGACCCGTTGTTGGACGAGGAAGCGCTTCGAGTAGTAAAAGGAATTCCAGGAAAATGGGTACCCGGTAGAGAAAAAGGGAAGAAAGTTCTGGTGTCATATACTATCCCGGTTAGTTTCCGATTGAGTGGGGAAAATAATTCTTCCTCTTCAAATGAAGGACTGAAGGTGAATAAGAATATAAAGGCGTCTTTGGAAGGAGTCTGGCAAATTTGTACTCATGTGGAACCTTTAGGATACGGAAAGTTTGATATCCAAACCGGACCTTATATGAAAATATTATCATCGGATAAGAACTTTTTCAATATACATTTAGCAATAACGGATGAGAGAGCTGTTATAACGGCAATGGGAACTTATGCTCAAACATCTGACTGTACTTATGTTGAAAAAATCTTTAAATCGATAACTGATCCGGAACTAACAGGAGCAGATAGTAAACTGAAATTTGAATTTATTTCGGAGAATCTGTTACAGATTAGTTATCAATTACCAGGTCGCCCGTTGCCGAGTAAAGAAATTTGGGTTCGGGTTATTCAGCCGAATTTGAAGCAACCTGAATTGTTCCCTCAAACTTTATGACAACTAGCAGTTTGTGAAAAGATATAGTAACAAATAATATTTCAGAAGAACAGGAAAATAGTATTCTCTACATCTATGATGTTTCGTTCGCAATAAATTTATATTCTCCGAAGAATCCCGTATATTTGTTGCCATATAATTTTCAGAATTCGGATGAAAGAACGAAATAAAAGAGTATTAGTCGGAATGAGCGGCGGTATTGACAGTACCGCCACTTGTCTGATGTTACAGGAGCGAGGATACGAAATAGTAGGAGTAACCATGCGTGTATGGGGCGACGAGCCGCAAGACGCCAGAGAGCTGGCTGCGCAAATGGGGATTGAACATTATGTGGCGGATGAGCGTATCCCTTTCAAAGAGACGATCGTAAAGAATTTCATAGACGAGTATAAGCAAGGACGTACGCCGAATCCGTGTGTGATGTGTAACCCTTTATTTAAGTTTCGTGTCCTGACGGAGTGGGCGGACAAACTGGGTTGTGCCTGGGTTGCTACCGGACATTATTCCCGCTTGGAAGAGAGAAACGGGGATATTTATATAGTAGCCGGAGATGATGACAAGAAAGACCAGTCTTATTTTCTTTGGCAACTGGGGCAGGATGTATTGAGGCGTTGTATTTTCCCTTTGGGGGATTATACGAAAGTGAAAGTACGCGAATACCTTGCTGATAAAGGCTACGAAGCCAAGTCCAAAGAGGAGAGAGTATGGAAGTCTGCTTTATTAAAGGTGATTACCGTGACTTCCTTCGTGAACAGTGCCCGGAACTGGATAACGAAATAGGACCGGGGTGGTTTGTCAATTCCGAAGGAGTGAAGTTGGGGCAGCATAAAGGTGCGCCCTATTATACGATCGGTCAGCGAAAAGGCCTGGAGATTGCGTTGGGCAAACCGGCTTATGTGTTGAAAATCAATCCGCAGAAAAATACGGTAATGCTTGGCGATGCCGAACAGTTGCGGACGGATTATATGCTGACGGAGCAAGATAAGATTGTGGATGAACGGGAATTGTTCCAATGCGAGAATCTGACGGTAAGGATTCGTTATCGAAGCCGTCCGTTGCCTTGCCGGGTGAAGCGGTTGGCGGATGGACGACTGTTGGTGCGATTTCTTGAAACGGCCTCGGCTATTGCCCCCGGACAATCTGCTGTGTTCTATGACGGAAGGCGGGTACTGGGCGGAGCTTTTATTGCTTCGCAACGAGGAATCGGATTGGTGATTTTGGAGAACGAAGGATTTTGATTGATTAAAACAAAGATAACTTATGAAGAAACTTGTATTATTGGTTTTTGCCTTGAATATTTGTTTGGGTACTTTTGCGCAATTCACGCCGGGGGATACCCTGAAGTATCGTATCAGTCTGAAAGACAAAGCGGCTACGGACTACTCTTTGCAAAAGCCTGAGATGTATTTGTCCAAGAAATCTATTGAACGGAGAAAAAGACAGGGATTGGAGATAGATTCTACTGACCTGCCGGTATGTAAGAAATATGTGGATGCGATACGCAAGAAAGGCGTTCATGTGCTTGTTACAGGAAAATGGGATAATTTCGTCACTGTTTCCTGTAATGATAGTATGTTGATTGCTGAAATAGCCGGGTTGCCCTTCGTCCGTTCCACGGAGAGAGTTTGGAGAGGTGTCGCCAAACGAGCTTCTGAGAGAGATTCATTGATTAATAAACCTTTACGTACGGACAGCCTTTACGGTCCCGCAATTACTCAAATAAAGATGAGCCATGCGGACCGTCTCCATGAAGCAGGCTTCAAGGGGCAGGGGATGACGATTGCTGTTATTGATGCCGGATTTCATAATGTTGACAAGATAGAGGCAATGAAAAATATCAATATTCTGGGTACTCGTGACTTCGTGAATCCGGAAGCCGATATCTATGCAGAGAGCAGTCACGGAATGTCCGTGCTTTCCTGTATGGCAATGAATCAGCCGAATGTGATGATTGGTACGGCTCCCGAGGCCTCTTATTGGTTGCTTCGCAGTGAGGACGAGTATTCGGAGAATTTGGTGGAACAGGATTACTGGGCGGCAGCTATCGAATTTGCCGATAGTGTCGGAGTGGATTTGGTAAATACGTCTCTCGGATATTATTCATTTGATGACCCGGCGAAGAATTACCGCTATCGTGATTTGAACGGACATTATGCATTGATGTCCCGTGAGGCGGCGAAAGCGGCAGATAAGGGAATCGTTGTAGTATGCAGTGCGGGAAACTCCGGGTCCGGTTCGTGGAAGAAGATTACGCCTCCGGGAGATGCGGAGAATGTGATAACCGTAGGTGCGGTGAACAAATATGGAGTTCTGGCTCCGTTCTCTTCTGTTGGGAATACGGCCGACGGACGGGTGAAGCCGGATGTTGTTGCCGTAGGTCTGGGCTCGGATGTAATGGGAACGGACGGTAATTTGCGCCATGCTAACGGAACTTCCTTTTCTTCTCCGATTATGTGCGGAATGGTGGCTTGTCTGTGGCAGGCTTGTCCGGAGCTGACTGCAAAAGAGATTATCGAACTGGTACGCCGGTCGGGCGACCGGGCAGTTTTCCCCGATAATATATATGGATACGGCATTCCTGATTTGTGGAAAGCTTATCAATCTACGGTAAACACTCGCCGTTGATTATGGACTCGCTTTCTCTTTTAGAACTGAATGCGCTTGTTCGCCGCAGCCTGGAGCAGTGCTTGCCCGATGAATATTGGATACAGGCGGAGCTGAGTGACGTTCGTTCCAATACGACGGGACATTGCTATCTGGAATTCATACAAAAGGATCCGCGTAGCAATAGTCTCGTAGCCAAGGCACGCGGTATGATCTGGAATAATATTTACCGCCTGCTGAAACCTTATTTTGAGGAATCTACCGGACAGCTGTTCACTTCGGGAATAAAAGTGCTGGTCAAGGTGACCGTGCAATTTCATGAACTCTACGGGTATAGTCTGACGGTACTCGATATCGACCCTACTTATACCTTGGGAGATATGGCGCGTCGCCGTCGTGAGATACTGCTGCAACTGGAAGAAGAAGGAGTACTGACGTTGAACAAAGAGCTGGAAATGCCGGTTCTTCCCCAACGTATTGCAGTTGTTTCTTCAGCTACGGCAGCCGGCTACGGCGACTTCTGTCATCAACTGAAACATAATTCCGGTGGCTTCTTCTTTTACACGGAGCTATTTCCGGCTTTGATGCAAGGTAATCAGGTGGAAGAATCCGTTTTGGCCGCCTTGGATTGCATCAATGCCCGTATAAGCGAGTTTGATGTAGTCGTGATTATCCGGGGCGGAGGAGCTGCTTCCGATTTATCCGGATTTGATACTTACCTGCTGGCAGCAGCCTGTGCGCAGTTCCCGTTACCTGTCATAACCGGTATCGGACATGAGCGTGACGACACCGTGCTCGATTCCGTGGCGCATACTCGTGTAAAGACTCCGACTGCCGCAGCCGAACTCTTAATTCAACGGGTAGGAGAGGCGGCGGAACGTCTTGAAGAATTGTCCGCCCGTCTTCAGCAAGGAGCTTATACTTTGCTGGAACAGGAGCAGAGAAGGCTGGTTACAATGCAAGCCCGTATTCCTGCACTGGTTCATCGGAAGCTGTCCGAAGCCCGTTTTACCCTGCTGACAGCCCGGAAGGACTTGTCGCAGGTGACGCAAAACTTGCTGTCCCGTCAGCGGCACCGGCTGGAACTATTGCAACAGCGCGTTGCGGATAACTCTCCCGAAAAGTTACTCAGCCGGGGGTATAGCATCACGCTAAAGGATGGAAAAGCGGTAACCGATGCATCTTTACTGCAGCCGGGCGATCAGTTGACCACCCGGCTTCTGAAAGGAGAAGTGCAGTCCACCGTCCGGTAGCGAACGTTCCGAACCCGGTATATTTAGAGTTTTATTATCAACCATTAAATACATATCACTGTGGCAGCAAAAAAAGAAACATACTCCGGCGCTATGGAGCGTCTCGAAAAGATTGTCAGGCAGATAGACAACAATGAATTGGATATCGACATCTTGAGCGAAAAAATCAAAGAAGCCAATGAAATTATTGCCTTTTGCACCGAAAAACTGACGAAAGCGGATCGCGAAGTCGAAAAATTATTGCAGAAAAGCAACAGTCTGAAGAATAAAGGTTATTTTTGCAATTCAATGCATAAGAAAATAAACTAATACGTTACAATATGAAAGAAATAGACTGGGCGAATCTGTCGTTTGGATACATGAGGACAGATTACAATGTGAGAATCAATTTCCGCAATGGTAAGTGGGGTGAACTGGAAGTCAGCAGTGAAGAATATCTTAACTTGCACATGGCGGCTACTTGTTTGCACTATGGTCAGGAAGCATTTGAAGGACTGAAAGCATTCCGTGGAAAAGACGGAAAAGTGCGTATCTTCCGTCTGGAAGAAAATGCGGCGCGTCTGCAATCTACCTGCCAGGGAATCCTTATGGCGGAGCTTCCTACCGAACGTTTTAAAGAAGCTATCCTGAAAGTTGTGAAACTGAACGAACGTTTTATCCCTCCTTATGAGACAGGTGCTTCTCTTTATATCCGTCCGTTATTGATTGGAACAAGTGCTCAGGTGGGTGTGCATCCGGCTGACGAATATATGTTTGTGGTATTTGTGACTCCCGTGGGACCGTACTTTAAGGGTGGTTTCTCTACCAATCCTTACGTAATCATTCGTGAATTCGACCGTGCCGCTCCTCATGGAACTGGTATTTACAAGGTGGGTGGTAACTATGCAGCCAGTCTTCGTGCCAACAAGAAAGCACATGACCTGGGGTACTCTTGCGAGTTCTATCTCGATGCAAAAGAAAAGAAATATATCGATGAATGTGGTGCTGCCAATTTCTTCGGTATTAAAGATAATACGTATATCACGCCGAAATCAACTTCTATCCTGCCTTCTATCACTAATAAGAGCTTGATGCAGTTGGCGGAAGATATGGGAATTAAAGTCGAACGCCGCCCGATTCCGGAAGAAGAACTGGCTACGTTCGAAGAAGCCGGTGCTTGCGGTACGGCTGCCGTTATCAGTCCGATTGAACGTATTGATGATCTGGAGAATGGCAAATCATACGTTATCTCCAAGGATGGAAAGCCGGGACCGATTTGTACGAAATTGTACAACAAGCTGCGGGGTATCCAGTACGGTGATGAACCGGATACGCATGGTTGGGTGACAATTGTCGAATAGTACTATCTTTCGCCGCAGAGGACACAAAGGACACGGAGCCTTATAATTCATTTATAATCTCTGTGTCTTTTGTGTTCTCTGTGGTGAGAAACTTATAAAGATTGAATGGGAAAGAATAAATTAGAGAAGTTTGCCGATATGGCGAGTTATCCGCATGTGTTCGAATATCCGTATTCGGCAGTGGATAATGTGCCTTTTGACATGAAGGGAAATTGGCACAAGGAGTTTTTCAAGAACGATCATCCGATTGTGCTCGAACTGGGCTGTGGACGGGGAGAATATACGGTCGGTCTGGGGAAGATGTTTCCTGAAAAGAACTTTATTGCGGTAGATATTAAAGGAGCCCGTATGTGGACGGGGGCAACGGAGTCGTTGCAGGCCGGAATGAAGAATGTGGCATTCCTGCGTACGAACATTGAAATCATCGAACGGTTCTTTGCCGAAGGCGAAGTGAGCGAGATATGGCTTACGTTCTCCGACCCGCAAATGAAGAAGGCGACCAAGCGACTTACTTCGACCTATTTTATGGAACGGTATCGGAAGTTCCTCAAACCGAACGGTATCATTCACCTGAAGACGGACAGTAACTTTATGTTCACTTATACAAAGTATATGATAGAAACGAACGGGCTTCCGGTGGAGTTTATGACGGAGGATTTATATCATTCGGATCTGGTAGACGATATTCTTGGTATCAAGACCTACTATGAACAACAATGGCTCGACCGGGGTTTAAATATCAAGTATATCAAATTCCGCCTTCCGCAAGAAGGACAGTTGAAGGAACCGGATGTGGAAATTGAACTGGATTCATACCGCAGTTATAATCGTAGTAAGCGGAGTGGATTGCAGACTAGTAAATAAAGAATAATTGAGTGGAACGTTCGACGTTCCGCTCTCAACTCTGAATGAATTATGACACTTTATCCTAAATTAATATTGGATGCACTGGCTACGGTGCGTTATCCCGGTACGGGAAAGAATCTGGTGGAAGCGGAGATGGTTGCTGATAATCTCCGGATTGATGGTATGTCAGTCAGTTTCTCATTGATATTTGAGAAGCCGACCGATCCGTTTATGAAATCTATGGTGAAGGCTGCCGAAACAGCTATTCATACTTATGTGTCGCCTGATGTGCAAGTTACGGTTGCGACGGAAAGCAAGCAGGCTGCCCGTCCGGAAGTAGGAAAGCTGCTTCCGCAGGTGAAGAATATCATCGGTATATCTTCCGGTAAGGGTGGGGTAGGCAAATCTACCGTCTCGGCGAATCTGGCAGTTGCTTTGGCAAAATTGGGTTATAAGGTCGGTTTGCTTGATGCGGATATCTTCGGACCATCTATGCCGAAAATGTTTCAGGTGGAGGACGCGCGTCCGTATGCCGAACGTATTGACGGTCGCGACTTGATTATTCCTGTTGAGAAATACGGTGTGAAGTTATTGTCTATTGGCTTCTTTGTCGACCCCGATCAGGCTACGTTGTGGCGTGGTGGAATGGCTAGCAATGCGCTGAAACAGTTGATTGGCGATGCCTCTTGGGGTGAACTGGATTATTTCCTGATTGACCTTCCTCCGGGCACGAGTGATATTCATTTGACTGTCGTGCAGACGTTGGCTATGACAGGCGCTATTGTTGTCAGCACTCCGCAGGCGGTAGCTTTAGCGGATGCCCGTAAGGGAATCAATATGTTCACTAATGATAAGGTGAATGTGCCTATTCTCGGATTAGTTGAGAATATGGCTTGGTTTACTCCTGCCGAACTTCCGGAGAATAAATACTATATCTTCGGTAAGGAAGGAGCCAAGAAGTTGGCGGAGGAGATGAATGTTCCTTTGCTGGGACAGATTCCTATTGTGCAGAGTATTTGCGAAGGAGGAGACAATGGTACGCCTGTTGCACTGGATGAAGATTCGGTGACTGGTCGTGCTTTCTTGTCGTTGGCTGCCAGTGTGGTGCGTCAGGTTGATCGGCGGAACGTAGAAATGGCTCCGACACAGATTGTTGAGATGCATAAATAAGCAAGACGGACAGAGATTGAATCGCTTGTGATGACGACAAGCTTCCGTAATCGTATAAAAACGCCTCCATAGTTTTCGAAAAGACTATGGAGGCGTTTCCTATGATCAAGGTGATGTACTTTACGATTACTTCTTTAAAGCTTTCATCAGTTGCTTTTTCATCGTGTCTGTACCTGGGAATCCCGTTTGCTTGAAGGTCGTATTTCCTTCTGCATCTATTACGAAATAAGTAGGAACTCCGCCGATTTTAAACGTAGACATCAGATACGCCCATTGATCATTTGTTACGCGGAAATGTTCTCCGTGAATATCGGGGATCATATTCTTCCAAGTGCCTTTCGGAGAGGTTTCTCCTGTGATATACAGGTAAAGAATGTCTTCGTCTTTCAGTTCTTCTTTCATGGGGATCATAGCCTTGTTGGCCATTCGGCACGGTCCGCACCAAGTTGCCCAGAAGTCAACCAGCAGTACGTGTCCGCGGAATTTGGAGATGATAGTCGAAAAGAGTTCTTCGTTTGTTACTTTCCCGATTTCATTGATTTTATATCCGGTCTTTTGCTTGTTCAGTTCTATCTTCTTGAGTAGTTTATCATTAAGGACCGTCAACAACTGTTTGTAGGCAGGAGAAGGCAGGGCTTCAAGGACTGCTTTCTGTTCGGCAGTCAATGGTGTGAAATCTTCTATGGAGCGATAGCACTTGTATGCTTCTCCCATTTGAAACAAGATTCCTTGGTTGGTACCCAACTTCTCTTCCATAAGATCTTTTCTGGAACTGAATATTCCTGCTCCGTATGCAAATTCCGGGGCGTACAAATCTACCGGCTCATTGAGTGTAAAATCTTTGAGTACATCAAGATAATCGACTGGAAATTCTATTTTGGTATTTGTGTAATACTCTTTAGTCTGTTCTCTGTTTAATTTCTGACTGACAACATGGGCACGCATGATAATGTCTTTTCCCATAAATAATCCGATAGCTGTGGTAATATCCGTATTGGCTTTCAGAATTTCTTTGGCAGCAGAACTGAGAGAGGCTTCATCTATCTGTTTGTAGGTGTTAAGACGTTTCTCTAAAAAGTAATCTTTTAGTCCGTTTATATCTTTTCCGGCTACATCTTTGACAATCTTGCTCGGGTTGTCAACCAAGTTACTTGGAATAGAATTGTCTGATAACTCTTGTTGAAGGTCAGCCAGATAACCTCCATAATAAGCTTTTTTGCCATAGGGCTTGTTGTCTTTCTGGAGATGTGATTGTTGGCGTGAACACTCGGCTGTGTTAACGATGATAGTACTTTCTTTTCCAGGAGCCAGCAAGCAAGGAATTTGTGCAAAGGGGAAAACAAGGGTGGCAGGAGTTACGGTAATAACATCTGTCTGAACCTGAAAACTTCCGTCTTCCTTGATAGTTACTTCTTCGGCATAATTTAACCACCTGATCGGGTCGTTTAAACGTAACTGTCCGGAGCTTGGCATATCTTTTTGATACCCTGTCACTTGTCCTTTTAATGTTGCTTTTCCATACGCAAATTCAGGTACCGGCAGTTCTGCCTTTTTGTTTATCTTATGAATAACGGCTCCTTTGGGTAATGCAGACTTACGGAAATCTTTTTCATTCAACTGTATTCCCCATATTTTGTATGCTCCGTCAAAATCTCCTTCTGAGAAATCCAGACTTGTTACGTTTGCTGGTATGGGTGGGAAAAGTAACTGAAATTCTGCCTCACCGGATTCAGGCATCCAGAATTCTTTGTCCAATGTGATGCCTACACCTTTGCGGATCGGGTATAAGGCCCCTTTTTCATCTTTGAGGAAACTGCCACTGGCTATTTTTATCCAGTATTTCGGACGATAAAATGCTTTGATGTATACAGTGGTAACTGTGTCACTCATGACAATTTTGTCAACTTCAATATTTGAAGAGCTCCAAGCTAGAAAAGGTGGGCGCTCGATAACTCTGTCTTTGGCTTGTACGGTGCAAACTACGCAGAGTATCAAACCCATAATCCATGAGAATCTTTTCATACGAATAGTGTTTATTTCGAACAAATATAACGATATTTTTGTGACTATCCTCAAAAAAGTAGAAAAAGATGTATCTTTTTTCCGATACCGATGAACGCCTTATCTCCCCCGGTATGGGGGAGGAGGCGCGGCACCGGGGAAATGTTTATTGTAATTTGAAAACTATCGGAAGGGTATATTCTACTGCAATGGCTTGTCCGCCTTGTTGTCCGGGTTCCCATTTGGGCATAGTGCTCACTACACGGATCGCCTCTGCATCAAGCAACGGAGATATGCTACGCAATACTTTTATATTGGATATGCTTCCGTCTTTACCGACAATCATTTGTAGGATGACTCTGCCTTGCTCCTTATTCTTTTGTGCAATAGTCGGATATTTGATGTTTCTGGCAAGATATTGCATCAGACCGGGTATTCCTCCGGGGAATTTAGGCATTACTTCCGCTACTTTGAGTGCTGTACCTGATTTTGCGTCTGTTGCGTTGGCATTAGAATCTTCTTTTGGACCATACGCTACTACAACTACTTCTTCCAGATCAGCTTGTTTTATTTCTTTTCCCTTTGAAGGAGCTGGACCTTGTAGCCTGAACATTACAGGAACTGAGAATCTGACATTTACATTTTCTCCTCTTTGTTTACCCGGTTTCCATTGGGGCATAGCGGCAATTACTCTTACAGCTTCCTTGTCAAGATAGGGATCTACGCTTCGGGCTACTTTTATGTCGGATATGTTTCCGTCTTTTTTAACAACGAAACTAACAATGACGCGTCCTTGTTTTCCGTTTTCATGAGCTGTTACAGGATATTTGATGTTTTTAGCTAAATATTGCATCAAGGCTTGTTGCCCTCCCGGAAATTCGGGCATTACTTCTACAACTTCAAATACCACAGAATCGGGTATACTCTTGCTTTGAGCGATAGGTGTTGACTTTGCGATTTCTTTTTTGGCCGGCAGAGCGACTGTTTGCTGAATTTCTTCACTTTGCAGTTCGGGGATATTTGCAATTTCCGGCTGAGGAGTGTTAACCTGTTCCATAACCTCTTTTGCAAATCTTTCTGTGGTACGGGCTACTACTTCGATGTTGCTGACAATCATCAACAGGGCAGCCAAGGGAAGAAACATGATATATTTTGTTCTTCCTATTTCTTTGGTTCTTCGTTTGTTCATCATTTTGATACGATTTTTAAGTGGTAAAACATTGAAACTATTTGATAAATTTGCTGCAGCCTTGTGATGAGCCAGTCCTAACAAGTGGTACTGGTATGATTTACTGTCATGTCCCGTCTCCAATACCCGGCTGTCTGCCATGTATTCGAGATTGCCTCTGACTTCCCGTTTCATAAGCCAGCTAAATGGATTGAACCAGCAGAATATGCACATTATTTCACTGATTAATACATCTATCGAGTGGTATTGACGGGCGTGAGTTTCTTCATGGGTGATTATCTCACTAATTTCAGAGTCGGTATGTGACTGTGGGTGTATGAATATCCAATGAAAAAAAGAGAACGGTCCTGCTTCTTTCTTTAATAGGTGTACACGCACTCCTTTCAATTGGCTTTTGGAACATTGAAAATGCAGTCGCATGATACTTCCTAGTTGAAGGAAGAAACGGGCGGTCAGTAGTAATACTCCGCTCCAATAGATAATGCCTGTGAGAAGTTTGATTAGCTCTTGCCAATTAATCTCTGTTTCTTGTGGAATGGTAACGACTTGTTCCGGAAGTATGATTGTTGCATAAAGATCTGCCATTGCTACCATTGGCTCGTGTGCTTTTATCCACCCTTCAATATTTAGTAAAGGGTAGAGCAAGGAAATGGCAAAAAAACATAACAAGGCTATCCGTCGCCAGTGAAAGAAGGTGTCTTTATGAAAGAACAACCGATAGAAGGCGTAGAACAAAGCAATTGCTACATTTATCTTTAGAAAATAGGCTAATTCCGGAGTCATAATGGATATCTTTTTACTATTAATTATCTTTTCCTTTTTCTATCAGTTCGATAATGTCTTTGAGATCATCAGTCGATAACTTTTGGTCTTTGGCAAAGAAAGAAACCATTTCTTTGTAGGAATTTTCAAAGTAATTACGAACTACGCTACTCATAAAGTGACGTTTGTATTCATTTTCTCGAATGGCAGGAGTGTATTGATAGGTATTTCCCACACGTTTTGATGTGACATACCCCTTTCGTTCGAGGTTTTTTACGATCGATGCTACCGTTGTATAAGGAGGAGCCGGTTGCGGATACTTCGCAACGATATCTTTTACGAAACAGCTTTGTAACTCCCAAACGTAGATCATTACTTCTTCTTCTTGTATTGTTAACTTTTCCATGGAGATGTTGTTTAATTACGATTACTTCGCAAATCTACGAATATTTCGTAATAAAGCAATAATTAGTCAGTTAATTATTGTAAATGTATGATTGCTGCAATAATATTTTGATTAAGGAGTAATCGGAAAATTATTTAAGCATAAAAATTGGTTGGATAGGCGCTATTTTTGCCTAAATAATCACACTTTAATAACATTTGTGGAAAAAAGGTATCATTGGAGACTTTTTTATATAAAATAAATGAAATATATTTGTGGCTGTAAAACAGACGTTAAATATGAAAGGTGCGTTTCGATACTGTTGATAAGGTACGGAAGATTCCCCGCACTTAGCGAAGAAGTTAATTAATAATGCCAACCAGAGGGAGGAGGAAGGTACACTAAAAAATAAATGATATGAAAAAAGGTTTGATTTTTGTGCTATTTGCACTTGTTTCTATCGTTTCTTATTCTCAGATTTCTTGGAATGCTAAGGTCGGTATGAACATGAGTAATTTCACCGGAGATTCTGACACTGACATGAGAGTTGGGTTTAATGTTGGTGTTGGTATGGAATATCAGTTTACTGATATGTGGTCTATTCAACCTTCTTTGATGTTCACCCAGAAAGGAGCTAAAATGGATGAGTTGAAAGCTAATCCTATGTATTTGGAAATTCCTGTAATGGCTGCTGCGAGATTTGCAATTGCTGACAATCAAAATATTGTGGTAAAAGCAGGCCCTTATTTTGGCTTTGGTATTGCTGGTAAATATAAAGCAGGGGGTGAAAAGATTGATTTCTTTAAAGACACTAAAGATGAAGACGGTGATATCTTAATGGAAGGTGCAAAGAAGTTCGATGCAGGTCTTGGTGTAGGTGTTGCTTATGAAATCAATAAATTCTTTATTGATTTGACTGGAGAATTTGGTTTGACTAAAATATATGATGGTGATGGTGCTCCGAAGAACATCAACTTCTCTATCGGTGTAGGTTACAAATTCTAATAGAATTATACTCTCTTTATAATATCTCTGAAAATCCTTCGCCTTATACTCTCTTTGGGCGGGGGATTTTTTTATGGGTTTCTCCTTATAAAAAGAAAAACGGCGTATCCTCCTTATAAAAGGGGGCGCCGTTACTATCTCTCTCTTTTGTTGTTTCAATCAGTTATTTATCTGCTTTGATAAATTCTCTTTCTCTTTTAATTCTTTATATCTTTCTATTGCATGTTTACGACTCATAAGTATTTGCCAACGATATACCCAGCAAGTAGTTAAGAAATAAAAGCCTGCTTGTAACCATAAAGCTTTATATTCAAAGGCAACTTCACTTAGCGTAGCTCCCATATTGTTGATTTTCACAAAACCATTAATCCCGAAAGTAGAGGGGAAAATATAGGAGACGTATTTCCAGAATGGAGGGATTGCGGCCCCCGGCCATGAAATTCCGGAAATAAACAACAAGGGAACGGATGTGAAGACAAAGATCAGCATACACGTTTCTCGGTTGCGAATGGCGATCGAGGCCGTCATTGCAAAGAAGATGCAAGCTGTCAGGTAAGGAACCACAAATAATACTAATGAATTGGGCTGTCCTATTTGGTTGAGGCTGAATAGTCTTGGTACGACATATAGTACATAAAAAGCTACCAATATATAAACCAGAAAATAACTTAGTCCTTTACCGAGTACAATTCGTAATGTTCCGTTGTAATGCCTGTTGATAGGTACAAGGTCTTTGAAACGGTTGTTTTCGCGGGCTGTTCCGGCGGCAAGGCCGATTCCCAGCAGTAATGTCTGTTGGATAATCAATACTAGGACGGCAGGAATCAGGAAGGCAGCGAATCCGGCAGTCGGATTGAAGATCGAGATTTCTTCATATTCTATCGGATAAGCAGTGATTTCATCTTGCCGGTCGGTAGTGTTTCCGCTACGTGCAATCTTGATGTCCTTGTTCATATCCAGTGAGACGGCGGTGTTGGCAATCAGCATGGATTTATAGTATAACAGTCCGCTCATGTCGCAGTAAATGCTGACTTGCGTCTGTTTTCCTTTGGCGATATTGTCACTAAAATCGGAAGGGATATAGATAATGCCATAGGCACGTCGGTTCTTCAACATCTGTTTAGCTTCTTCCATATCAGCACAGTAAGAGACGATTTGAATGTCCGGTGTGGCGTCCACTTTCCGGAGATATTCACGGCTGAGAGAGGAATGTGAGTCATCTACAACGACAGCCGGGACTTCGCGCACCACTTCGTTATCATAGATAAAGCTATATAACAAAGGATAACCCAATGGGACGAGTATAAAGAATATCAGTACCCCCTGGTCGCGGAAAGTAGTCTGAAACTCCCGTTTCCAGATATAAAACAGGTCGTTGATGCCTTGGGCTATCTTGTCTTTTAATTTTATATCTTTCATTTAGGGTATGTATTTATAGTAAACCAGTGCCTCCTTCAAGCGGTGAACCACAAAGAAGGGGAGCATCATAAATATTAATAGTGCCATGTAATTGCTCCAAGAGTAAGCCATGCTATATCCGTTGAGTGCCTGGTCGACATAGATTAGAAAATAATGACGCAATGGGAATAGGTTGCTGAGCGCCTGCAGTACAGGGTGCATTGCCATAACAGGGAATGAGAAGCCGGAAATGGAGAAAGAAATGACGCCCCACAAAGAGGCAAAACTTAATCCAAGCCGGAGAGTGGGTAATGTACCTATCATGACTATACCGCAACATTGCGATGCTAGTACAAGGCAAAGTGTGGCGAAAATCATAGGGAAGATACCACTATTGCATGGGAAATGGAGGAAACCGTATAAGTATACATTATAAAATATACCCATGATGAAAAAAACAACTGTATGTGGAAGCAGTTTCCCTGCCAGTGCAATGTAAATGGAGTTATTGCTCATGCGTAACCATTCACGGGCGGTACGGTCTTTGATTTCCACCCCGATAGAATAAACCGTTACCATAAATATAAGCAGCATAAGAACACCCGGTATCAATGTGTTGCATAGATATACAGAGTAGTTCAGCCATGGATTATTTAATGGATGCGTATCAATCACGATCGGTTGAAGAAACCCCATTGCCTGATCTTCCGTGGCGCCTTTTGCATAGAGTGTGGTTCGTGCGGCAGCACCGGCTGTCAGTTCTCCCAACATTTTCATATCCCTGAAAAGCAGGGAGCCTGCAATCAGATAAGAATAATTGGTATAGAAGGAAATTGTGGGTTGCCGTTGGCTTTGCGCTTCGGCGGACAGACCTTTCGGAATGTAGAAGAATCCGTAGATTTTCCCTTCCTGTACGGCAATACGTGCATCACTCACATTGCTGTAATGGGCGACGACACCTGTCTGCGAAAAAGCGTCCAGATTGCGCACGATGTTGCGGGAGGTAGATGAATCATCCATATCTACCACACCTGCCGGAAGATCTTTGGGAAGTCCCGAATCCATTAAAGTAGTGAAAAATACATAGCAGAACAATGGAGCTATCACCATGCAAAAGAGATATAGCGGACGTGATACTAACCTCCGGCACTCTCTTTGCATGACCTGCCACAATGCTATATATTTTTTTTCTCTCTCTTTCATGGTTACTTATCAATGATGACAGACATACCCGGACGAAGATTTTCTATTTTCTCCAGAGGGCTGGCTTTCACTTCGAATGTTTTCAGGTCGAACTGGCCGGTTGTTTTGGTTGCCTTCCAAGCAGCGTAAGTACCTAAATCTTTCAGATAATATACTTTCAGTTTGATGGCTTTATTGTCAAGTGCAGGTACAACAGCTTCAAATTCTGTTCCCATAGTCAGGTTTTTGAGCAAGTCTTCACGTACGTTGAACGTTACCCACATATCGTTGAGTTCGGCAATATTCATAATCGGTGCGCCTGTACCTACCAGTTCGCCTACTTTGGGAAATATCTCCGATACTTCTCCCGAAGCAGGAGCGATCAGATATGTCTCCTTAATATAAGATTCAACTTCGGCAACAGCTCCTTTTGCCCGGTTAACCAGTGCTTCCGCAGCCATTTTGTCCTCACGTTCGGCTCCGTTCTTAGCCATTGTATATTGTGCTTTCGCAGCTTTCTCAGTGGCAATGGCGGCGTCACGCTGTGCAGTAACTTCGTCCAGTTTTTGTGCGGGCATTACTCCTTGTTCATAAAGGTTCTTCACCCTCTTGTATGATTTTTCGGCAATGGTAACTCCTGCCTGTGCTTTTTGCCACATTTCATAAGCAGCCTGTATCTGTTCCTGGCGGGCACCCTTGATTGCTTTTTCATTCTGCGCTTGTGCGGCAGCTTCCGCGGCACGCGCCTGTTCCATTTTGGCCACTACGTCCGGCGCTTCCAGGATGCCAGTGTGTCACCGGCATTTATTTGTTGGCCTTCTTTCACGCGAAATTCCAATATACGTCCCGGAACTTTGCTTGAAACACGATATTCAGTAACTTCAGCCTGTCCTTGGATAATCTCAGGTCCTTTGCGAAGCATGAAAAAACCAACGACTGCAACGATTGCAATAACTCCCAGCAGGGTAAGGAATGCAAGCAGCATATTGCTGTTTTGTGATTTTGTAGTTGCCATATAATATGAGTTATTTAAGAGTTCCTAATGATTTCTTTAGATAGATTTCTGTTAATTTTACGTCTATTTGAGCGTCAATCTTTTCTGATTGGGCAGATAGCCAGGCTGTCTGGGCTTCAAGAACATTGCTGGTGGCAATGACTCCCTCTTTGAAGCCGAGTGTGGCGTAACGGAGATTTTCTTCCGCCTTTTCCATATTCTTGGTAGACATCACCAGCTTTTTACCTGCTTCATTTACTTTGAATGCAGCTTGATTGACTTGCAATTCTATTTTTTCTCTAGCGTCTTGAAGTTGGTATTGTGCGATACGTGCTTCTGATTTGGCGGCTCTGGTTTTGTAAATACCTTCTCCCCAATGCCATATAGGTATCTGTACCATGACACCCACATTCCACATTCCTTTGAATTTGTTCTCAAAACTATTGAAGACAGAAGGATTGGTGACCACGTAATTCCCCATTAGTGCAATCGAAGGAAGATGTTCGGCACGGGTTACATTTACTTTTTGCTTGTAAATCTGTGTAGCCAGTTCGAGACTGCGTATCTCCGGACGATTTGCATAAGCGGTAGACATATCGAAATGAGTATCTGTTGTGAGTAACGGAATATCTTCCATATCTTCGTCCGCTAACGTAATGGGAGAGCTAAGATCAATGCCACATAGTTGACATAACAACATTCGGGCAAGGCTTAATCCGTCTTCCACTTTCGTTAGTGTCATTTCCGCTTCATTTACTTTTACCCGTACGGATAAACCGTCCGCTTTGGTTGCTACTCCTTCGGCAATCATCTTTTCCACATCGCTGTCCAGTTGCTGCAGAAGTTTCAGATATCCTTCCGCCAGTTTCTTTTTGTTTACCAGCGAAATAACCTGCCAGTAAGCCTGGTCAGTACTCATAATTACTTCCTGCATACCGCCTTGGTGCTGCTGCTGGGCTAACTCTTCGGCGTACTTTGTTATTTTGTTGTAGGCGCGGATCTTACCACCCATATAGAGAGGTTGGGTCAGTGTGATAGCACCGGCATATACATTTCTTGTATCTGTACGGAGGGCATCTACTAATGAATTTCCTACTTGATCGAGGGCAGGTAAGGCGGCACCGAGTTCTCCGCTTAATGAAGATATTAATGGAGCAAGTTCGGGATGTGCTGTTGCAATCTGTGTAGCAGCCTGTTGTATGGGACCTGCCAGATTAGTCCCTAATCCCGAAAGCGCAGCTTTCTGATCTTTATTTAATAGAGAAAACTCTTTTTGGTTTCTCATATAGGTCCCGGTTGCCGAGAAGTTGGGCAGGTAGTTGGTAAATGCTGCTTTTCTCTCATAGTGGGCCGCATTTATCTTTTCATTGCTAATCAACAAGTCTTTATTGTTGGCAAGGGCTAATGCGCGGCAACTATCCAAGCTTAGTAAAGTTTGCCCTTTTACTATAAAAGTCATACTTAGCAGTATTGTCAGAAGAAATAGCTTTTTCATCGCATCTTGCATATTAATAAGGTGATACTTCTATTTTAATAACCCGCTTCTTATGTAATTTGTTTATTGAAGTAGTCTGTTTTTTTGAACTTGTTATCACGAACAATAATTGCATAAACAACGATGCAAAAGTATATGCTTTCTTTGAAAGCACAAAATGAATTAGCTTTTTTTAATAACGGGCTGTTGTTTGAAATATTTTCCTTCCAACAGCTAATTTGTTATTTGTTTGTTCGTTTGTGTTTCCAGTTTTATATATATTTGCAGAAAATGTTACCTGCAATCAATAATACAACACATCATGAATATTAAATGGCTTATCGGAGCGATAAGTGTGGGATTGTTTATATCCTGCGAAAATGTAAAAGAGGCACAAACTGTCAGTAACAGTTATCCGTCTGTTTTTCCTGATTATACGTTTACGGCTATACCTTATAATATAGCGCCTTTAAATTTCGAAGTGAAGGGTGCACAAGAAATACGTGCCGATTTTGCGGGTGAAGGTGTCAATCTTCTGACAGTCACGGGTAAGCATGAGGTTCGTATCCCGAAGAAAAAGTGGAAGGAAATGTTAGACAAACTGAAGGACAAAGATCTGGAAATCACAGTGTCCGTATGGAATTCGTCTTCTCCTGAAGGGGTACGATATAAACCTTTCACGGTTCGGGTTGCATCGGATGCTATTGACGAATGGATTGCTTATCGGCTGATAGAACCGGGATATGAAGGTTGGAATATGCTGGGTATTTATCAGAGGAATCTCACTTCGTTCGAAGAAAAGGAGATTGCTACTAATCGTGCGGATAAAAGTAAGTGCATGAACTGTCATTCTTTCGCTAATTATTCTCCACAACAAATGATATTTCATGTCAGGGGAGAAGGTGGTGGCACTGCTTTATGGAAAGATGGTGAATTGAGCAAACTACCGTTGGAGACAACCGGTCCCAAGAAAAGCGGAACCTATCCGATGTGGCATCCCAATGGACGATATATCGTGTTTTCTTCCAATCTCACCCGTCAGTCTTTTCTTAGTGAAGGTGAAAAGGCGCTGGAAGTGTATGATCTTCAGTCTGACTTGATTTTATATGACACTCAGACCAAGAAGGTACTGACGGATAAACGCTTTATGGACGAAGCACATTGGGAGACATTTCCTGCCTGGTCGGCAGATGGGAAATCGCTCTATTATTGTGGCGCTTTACCTAAGAATATGCCAATAGATTACCAAAATTTGCATTATAGCCTTTGCAAAGTCGATTTTGATGAGGCAACCGGAACGTTTGGCGAACGAATTGATACGATATACAATGCGGAGCGCGATGGAGGCAGTGTCTCTTTTCCGCGTTTGTCTCCCGATGGACATTATTTGCTGTACACGAAAGCGGCTTGTGCCACTTTCCCTATTTGGCACAAAGAGGCAGATTTGAAAATGCTGAGACTATCTGACGGTGAGGAACTGGACGTTGAAATTCTGAATAGTGCCGAGACTGAGAGCTATCATTCCTGGTCGTCGAACGGTCGTTGGATTTTGTTTAGTAGCCGTAGGCTAGACGGCCGCTATACAAGGCTTTTCATTGCTTGGATGGATGAAAAGGGAAACATACATAAACCTTTCCTGCTCCCTCAGTCTACTGTTGAACATAATGTGTTACGTACGAAGTCCTATAATATTCCCGAATTTATTAAGGGGGAGGTGACATTGCCACAGAAACAGCTTAATGCTTTATTCTTCCCTCAAAAATAAGATGCTATGAAGAAGATATTTTTATTTCATTTATTACTGGTCTGTCCGGTAATTTTTCTGATTTGGTATATTGTCTTTCCTAATTATCTTTGGTTACTGGAAGGAAACTCTTTTTTCTCTTTCACGCCTGATTTTGCCGGTATACAACTTTCCCTTCCTTCTGATTGGGCGCAATATGTAGGGGCTTATCTCCTACAATTCTTCCGGTTCCGTACAAGTGGAGCTTTGGTGCAAATGTTGTTTGTGCTTATTGTGTTGCTTTCAGCCGATTGTATCATCGCCCGTTTGACGCGCAATAAAGGATTGTTGTGGCTTTCATTCATTCCGGTTATCTGGTTTATGAGCGGGCAGTTTGCTGATGTGCTTTTGGTCCGTTCGATGTGGTGGTGTAGCATTTCTGCTGTGTTAGCGTTGCTTGTATGGTTGCTTACGATCCGAAGAAAGGCTCCGGTAGCATGGGGAGAACGTTATTTCTTTTCTTCTCCTTTTTTCACTTACATCGTGCCTTGTTTACTGTTGGGTTTCATCGTTTACCGTGAAGTGACCGATGAAAAGCAGAAGGAAACGGAATTCATTTCTCGCATAGACCACCTTGCTGAGAATAGAAATTGGGATGCCATTTTACAGAATGTGACTCCGGAAATGACGAAAAAGAATTCTTCTTTGTTGCGCTGGACTTTGTTGGCTCTTTCAGAAAAGGGACAGTTGCCGGAACGGATGTTTGCTTATGGAGTGACCGAACCTGCCTGTTTCTTTTATGAACGTGTAGACAAGCAATTCTGTCGTAATTTTAATATGCAGTTCTTCCGTGCTTTGGAACTGGATAACGAATTGCTTCATAATGCTTTCCAGGCAGGAATTCTTTCTCCCTACGGGAACAGTTTTCGTTCTATGAGAGCAATTGTGGACGCTTGTGTCCATCAAGGTCGCAATCGAATGCTTGCCAAGTATGTAGAAGTAATGAAGCATACAAGTTGCCACACGAAACAGGCACAGTTGCTGGGTGAATACTTGGCGTCAGCCGGTGTGGAAGATAAGATTAACAGTGGAAAGAATACGTCTCCGTTTTTTATAGGTGCGCATCCTTTTCTTTCGGATATGGCACGTATGGTAGACCGTTATCCCGAAAACCGGAAAGCTGTGGATTATTTGCTTTGCGGGCTGTTGATATCAAAAGATGTGGATAAGTTCTATAAGGTATTCAGTTTGTTGTACAAGCCTTTTAGCGTCAAGCTTCCCCGTTATTACGAAGAAGCGTTGCTGGTACTGGCAACACAACATCCGGACATATTGCGTCGCTATCCGGTGGGACAGGAGGTAGTGAAGGATTTTAATTCATTTCATGCTTTGTTGAAAGGAGGAACGATGAATCAGAAAATGTTGGAAATCAATTACCGAGATTCATTTTGGTTGTTCTATTACTGTATGAAGGCAGTGAAGAAATCGGCGGAGAACTAAAAAGAGAAAGTTCCTATTCTTACCATGTGTCTTTCTACAAAGAAGACACCTTTTAAAAGAATAGGAACTTTCTTGCTTATATAAAGTTAAAGGGGATCTTTAGATTAAAGAGCACCTACTTCTTTCAAAGCAGCGTTAGTGCCGTGAACAGCTTTAGCGCTAGCAGCAAACTTAGCTTTTTCGTCTTCGTTCAGGTTCAGTTCAACGATTTTTTCGATGCCATTCTTGCCCAGGATAACAGGAACACCGATGCAAAGATCAGATTCGCCGTATTCGCCTTCCAGGAATACTGAACAAGGAACCATTTTCTTTTGGTCGTGCAGGATAGATTCAACGACGAATGCTCCTGCTGCACCCGGTGCATACCATGCAGAAGTACCCAGCAACTTAGTCAGTGTAGCACCACCTACCATAGTAGAAGCTACCACTTCGTTCAT
>ERZ791624.506-NODE-506-length-26606-cov-1.812060_pt1 | contig 26606 bp, 21 predicted proteins | sample MGYA00510058_ERZ791624 | MGnify/ENA primary metagenome ERZ791624 (study PRJEB30046, sample SAMN00715158) | human gut metagenome | study: EMG produced TPA metagenomics assembly of the A metagenome-wide association study of gut microbiota in type 2...
TCGAAGTCTTTGTAGTTACCTTTGACTGCATTGTAAACCATCATGAATGCAAACAATGGGTCGCAGTAATGTCCGCCGGACTCACCAGCCATGGAGCCGTTCTCAAGTCTCTCTCCGAGATCCGGAAGGAAGTCGGTGGAAACGATGGAGATGTCCTTGGTCTTGCCGGCTGCCTCAACTGCAGAGATCGCGCCCTGCAGAGGCTCTCCGCCACCGCCTGCCGGAATCAGCGCATCCAGCTTCGGATCCGCGCTCATCAGTGCGTTGGCTGCCTTTGCGCCGCCCTCGGAAGTGGTTCCTGCATACTGCGGTTCGGAAAGGGCTGCCTGATCATCCGGATGATCCTTGTTCCACTTGTCAACACCGGCCTTGTAGCCTTCCCATCTGCCAAGCCAGGTTGCATCGCCCTGCTCCCAGCCAATCAGTCCGATATCTCTGCAGCCCTTGTCAAGCAGGATGTTGACAAGCTTCTCGCCGTTCTCCGGCTCATTCTCATGAACAGCGCCGACATAGTAATCAGAAGCCTTTGCCAGATCATAGATATCCTTGCTGTTCTCCTCGCTGATGACACGGAAGAACTGAGCCAGATAAACCTGGTTCGCATTGCAGGTCGCGATTGCGGACTGCATCTCTGAATCTGCGGAGTTGCAGATGATGATGCCCTGGCATCCAGCTGCGCACAGCTGCTCGACGGAAGCCGTAACCTTCTCGGAAACATGCCCCTGGTCGACATACTGGACATTGACACCAAGCGCCTTTGCGGCCTCATCCAGAATCTTCTTGCACTGCGAACCAAGCACATCCGTGGAGCTCCAGATGGAGACACCGATTGTGATGTCCTTGTTGTCGATGGTGTCTGCCTGAGCAACGGTTGCCCCTGCCATCATCGAGCCGATCATAGCGGCGCTGAGCACTGCGCTGACAAGTCTGCGTTTCATGATAATCCCTCCTTCAAATGGGTATTGCCTGCTTTTTATCCTGCGGGATTCGGGAGCCAGATCTTAACCTTTTTTCCGTCTGTCGGCCATCTTTCCCTTAACCACTGCGTTCCGGAGCCGCGGCGTTTAAGTTGTACATATACATCATGGTCGTCGTCCATGCAGGATTGTTTGCAACAGATGAAAAGTGAAACTCTGTTTGTTGATTCCATCAGGTTATCCTCTGATTTCTCAACTAAATTCGTCGTTTTTCATCTTACATCACTGAAATCAGTATAGTCATGCTGAATATTGCCGTCAATAGGTAAACATATCTTTGTCGCAGTTGTCTAGTCTACAGATATAAAAATTGGTAAAACTGCCCGATTGTTTCCGGCTAAATGAGCAGTTTTACCAATTCAAAAGAGTTATTTTAGGACATATCTAATGTCAACTTTTCAAAGCAGTTAAAGTTGTATAGCACCTTTTCTCGGCCTGGTTTCCCTGCCAAGACGTCCGGCGATCACAGAGCGTGCTCCGGATCATCCTCATGTCGGAGCATGTCAGCGAGATAGGCTTCACTCCAGGAGTATTCTGGCAGAAACTCTCCTGTGAATGTTTCGCTCATGTCCGCATTCCCATCAAGCCATTCGTAGTAGTCACAGGTAAAACAGTCCACATCAACCATCTGCCCTCTCTGCGTTGCGATCAGCATATTTCCCGTAGCCGGCATTTTTCAGAACACGCCGAAGCCTGTGCAGGGCGTTATAGTAGACATTCATCCTGTCCCCGCCGCCAGCCCTTTCTTCCCAGACCGTGTTGTATATTTCCTCGTTGCTGATTTCCCTTCCCCTCTTTATGACAATCAGCGCAAGGATTTCCTTCGTCTTTCCGCGAAGCGGGAGCGGTTTCCCACTCTTCAGCACGACAAATCTCCCGAAGGTCTAGATGTAGACTTCCTTTCGCAGCCTACGGGACAGATAACGGATTTTTGACATGGTCATCTCAAGCGTCTCTCTCGTAAACGGTTTCAGGATATAGTAATCCCCGCCGATCTGATTGAAATCACGGATGAATGAATCATATGCCGTCACAAAAACAATCACCATCTCCGGCCTTATCTTCCGAAGCTCGCGCGCCAGCTTCACGCCGTTCAGGACTGGCATGACGATATCAATGAACGCCAGTTCCACGGATACTCCATCGCATACCGAACCGCCGGCAGTTTCCGGCTGTGCAGTCTCCCCCTGCGCCTCCGTTGACCTTCCGTCCTTCTCCTTTGCAGTCTCCCCTGGCGCTTCCTTCTTCCCTTCCGTCTGCACAGGTGTGATGGTCTGTCCCGCGTTCGCTTTCTCCGTTTCCTTTTCGCTGTTTTCGTTCGTTTCTTCCGATACCGCCTCCTTTGAAGCATCTGTATGCAGCATCATTTCCGCTGATGTGGACATCCCGCCAGCCAGCGAAAAGACAAGGCACAAAACAAAAAGCAACGAAAACGCTTTCTGCAACCTTTTCCTCTGTGTCATCGTGCATCCCTCCACACAAAAATCGTTCCCTTCATCCCAGACGATGAAGCCTGCTTCCTTTCCATTCAGTTTACTCTCAGGCCACAAACGCCCCTCAAACGGATTCTCTGTTTTTATCCCCTGGTTTTTAACCGACAAAGGCCCTGGTTTTCGCACTTTCTCGATCACAGATAAAAGTCCCATCTCACCCGGCTGGGCTTTGAGTCAGAAGCAGTCCAGCTTCAAATATCTGCAAATATTTATTCGTAGATTATCCGATGTAAGTTTGCATACTATGTTAAATAATGTGCTAATATTATCTAGTGCAGGCATAAATAAAGAAAACTGCTACAAATAATTTGAAAGAAGGGGAACGAAAGTATGAATAAAAGAAATGTTGTTCTTAAAAAAGTAACAGCGTTGCTTTTAACAGCCTCGCTGACCGCCTGCTCGCCAGCGGGATTGTTCAGCTTACACGCTGCAGAAGCACAAAGCGAGACAACAGCCCAGACAAACTCAGCGCCCGGATCGGAATCCGAGCAGCCGGCTTCCGCACCAGCCGCAGAAGCAGCGGGCATCGCCGCTGCAGAATATACGTTGTCAGGAACAGCAGGCACATCTGAAACCGCCGCAGATGAACAAAGGCAGACTCCTGAAGCAGCACTGGCAGGAAGTTCAGAAACGTCTCCTGAAACCAGCAACGAAACGGTTCCGCAAGCCGGCAGTGAAACGGTTCCGCAGGACGCATCCGAAACAAACAGCGGGTCCGGCGAATCGCAGCCTGCCGAACCGGCTGGGAAAACAGAAACCGCATCCGAAACAGCTTCTGAATCGGAACCAGAATCTGAGCCGGCATCCGAACCCGAAACAGACCGGGAAGAAGGAAAGCTGGTCCGGCAGACGCTTCAGGCTGCCATCTATACGGATGGAACATTCCGCCAGACCGGCGGCGATGACGGCAGCATTACATTGTCCGGCGTCATGCCTGAGAATGCGGCCGTAAAGGCATATCCGGTCAGTGTAAACATCGGCGGGCAGACGGTGCTGGCAGCTTATGACATCACCATCCTGTACAAGAAAGGCAATGAAGAAAAAATCTACGAACCGCAGGAAGGCGCGATTCAGGTTGCCATCACAAACTCCGCCGTGTCGGCAGCGATCAGCAATGGCAGCACCGACCTGATGGTATATCATCTGGCAACCACTCAGGCGGCACCGGCAGAGGTCTCCTCCGCCAGCATGAGTGCAGATACGATCCTGTTTGAGGCGGACAGTTTCTCTATCTATGCTGTAACCGATCCAGTTTCACACTTCACTCAGAAATATACCTTCCTGGATGCAAATGGAAGTGTGTTTGCCCAGCATATTCTTTCTGATAATGAGGTTCTTCAGAATCCGGGTACCCCGCCTGATGATCATCAGCATTTTAAGGGATGGTACACCCAGGATGGCCGAAAGTTTGATGGTTTCGGCAAGACCGCTTCCCAGCTGAACGGAGGATCTCTGACAATAGACAATGAAAGCAATCCGATCATCCTGCAGGCGAAGCTGGTCAAAGAGATTTCTGTATACTTCATGTCATCGTCCGGCGATGATGCGGCTGTGATCAACACCCAGACCTACGCGCCGGGAGATCCCGTGAAGGCTTATGATCTGAGAGATCTCTTCAAAACCGCCCGGAGCGAACTGATGGGCTGGTCCGTCAGCAGGAATGCCACGGAACCGGACGGCAATATTGTCGCCGGGACAGATGACATGCACCTGTATCCGGTCGTCGGAGATATCCACTGGGTTGATTACGACTCAAACGGCGGTACGCCGGTTGAATCGAAGTATTATCACTGGAACGAGGCGACTGTAAACCCTGCAAAGCAGCCGGTCAAACCCGGTTATACGTTTGAAGGCTGGTACACGCAGAAAGAGAACGGAGATCCGTATCCGTTCGGAGGAAAACTGGACAAGGATATCACCCTGTTCGCTCACTGGAAGCAGGCAGAAACATCCCATTACAGAGTTCTTTACTATATCCAGACAAGCAACCCAAAGTACGATTCAACGCTTCCCTATCAACTGTATAAGATTGCCACAGAGAAAAATGTACTGACGGACTCGGAAATAAGCGCAAAGAGCTACTGGGATAAAGCCTCTCAGTCGGATGATTTCACGAAGAAGTCGCCCTATTACGGAATGCTGACCTTCAACGAAAAAAAGTCAACGGGGAATACAAAGGTCGCGGCGGACGGCAGCACAGTCATCGAGCTCTATTTTGACCGGAAAGACATGACGATTCTTTTCTTTAACAGTTTTGATGCCTGTAAGAAGTATGCCACAACCAATATATCCGCCGCAGGAGACATCCGGATGCAGTTTACCGGACGGTACGGGTCCTATTTTGAGGATGACGGGCTCACCCCGGGCGACGATAATCCTTATGCCAGTGAAGGAAAAAACGGGTACTGGGTCCAGTATGATCCCTCCAACTGGATCTGGGAATTTGGGCATGGCTTCAGTTTCGGCGGCGCCATCAAGAGCGATACGATGCTGCTGTATCCGGAGGAGTATTCGAACGGTTCCAAATACGAATTCTACGTCGAGACGGTTGATAATCACGATGAGGCGTCTACGGCATACAAAGATCCCAGCCATTATCAGCTGAAGGAACGCGGGACGACAGGTGTCGATTATTTTGCATTTGCCCCGAAGGACCGCGCAACAACCTACTATGGCTATCAGTTTGGCTATCGAGATAACAATGATGAAAACGGCGAAATCACCTGGAGTGATCAGTGGGATACTGGCCTTTCAACGTACATCTGCGTCCGTTTGAACAGCAGCAAAACACTGGTCGTTCTTGAAAAGCGCGCTGTGCACACACTGACGTTCCGAAATGCAAAGACAGATTACTCAGAAGCCAGCGACATCAAGTCTTTGCAGGTGAAATACGGGACTCCGCTTGCTTCCTATGCCGATGAGGCACCGGTCGTGAGACCGGACGGACTTTCCGATTATTTTGTATTTGACGGGTGGTACCGGGATGCCGATTTCATCCAGAAGGCAGATTTTTCAAAGCTTAAAATGCCCGCTCATGATTATGTCCTGTATGCGCACTGGGTTGCAAAAGACGTAAAAGTTGTATTCCATCCGGAGAACGGACAGGACTGTGTTACGGTTCCTGTAAAGGCAGGGCAGCTCGTGGCACAGCCTGAGAAACCAAGCAGAGAAGGCTATGTTTTTACAGGCTGGGCCGACGCAGATAATCATCCGTTCAGCTTCGCTTCTCCTGTCACAGATGACCTGGATCTATATGCATCCTGGGCAAAAAATGCCAAAGGATACAAGGTGATATATGATCTGAACGGCGGCAGCGGTCCGGTTCCGACAGACCTCATCTCCTACGCGGAAGGGTCCAAAGTGAAGGCAGCATCCTCAAACGGACTTGTCCCGCCGACAGGTAAAAGCTCATTTCTCTGCTGGATGACTCCAGACGGTCAGGCGTATTTCCCCGGCAGCAACATTACAATGGGCGGAAAAGACCTTATCCTGAAGGCGCAGTGGTCCGACGGGCGGACAACGACTCTTACTTACGATTATGCCTACAATCATTTGACAAAATCGATCGTAATTGATGTTCCGAACAGTCAATACAAGATCATGGAGGAGGATCCTGAAAGGACCAATTTCAAATTTCTTGGCTGGAGCGCTCCTGACGGCACGGTCTATAAGCGCGGAGATGAGATACTTATAGATACTCTGGAGCCCGAAAAGAATGTTCTAACAGCTCAATGGAAGAGGATTTCCTACACCATCACTTACGATCCGAAGGGCGGTAAGTGGAAAGACGGAACATCTGGTCTATACGACGAAACTTATTCCGTTGACACATCGGCCATGATACTCACCTCGCCGAAGCGCAAGGGATTCACCTTCCTTGGATGGAAGGTCGGATCGGTAACCTATCAGCCGGGCGATACCTACCACGAAAAAGATGAAAATGGTGTCTTGACAGACGCAATTCTGACCGCCCAGTGGCAGAAAATCACCCCAGATTCCAATCCGGCGGATACACAGCCGAAGGAAGAGTCCGGGAAAACACCGAACACCGGCGATGAAAACAATCTGTCAATGTGGTTCAGCCTCCTGATCGCGGCAGCGGCTGCAGCGGCGGTCTGGCTTGCAGCGGCAGAGATCCGAAAACGCAAGATGAATGATCGATGAAAGCGGCTTCTGAAAAACAGAGCGAAATGATTCGGAATGCGGGAGAAGAACGGGGGATATGTTCAGGGCGAAAGGATGGGGAGGGGGGAAGAAGCCCGGGATATATGTCCCGGTCTTCTTCCGTCAGAAAGCCCTTCCTTTATCAATTCCCATATATTCCAAACCGATTTTTATCTCGGCCAACGTTCCTCCACATCCAGCATATGGGGAAAAGTGTTATGTGGTTCCAATTGGTACCAATATGCTACCGAAGATAAGTCGTCCTGCCGTTCAAAAAGTCCTGAACTGCATACACCAATTTGCTGAACCGTAACTTTCAGATTTTCATTAAAAAATATAGGATCCGGAATATGCCAACGATAAAATCCTCTCATGGGCGGGCAATCATCATTATAGTACTGGTTCTGTATTACATCATGTTTTGAATAAAACGGATAACCCAAATAAAGCGAATTGTAGTTCTGTTCTACCGTTTTCCCATTTTGCTGTGCAGCAAAGCTCCAGGAACCACCGAAATAATCCTCCATCCCTGTTCCACAAATTGTTGGGAATTCAATATCGTTGTCAATGTAGAATTTTACTTCACCTTCTCCCCACCAATATCTCTGTAAGGTTGACAGGGCTATATAGCTTCCGACATATCTCCCCTTTCCCTTAATCGAATCAACTATAACATAGTCTTGTTTCAGAGTCGTTACTTTCTGTCTTCTCCATTGCGCATGAAAATATTCTGTATTCTCAGGCAACTCATCATAGATGCAATAATCAATTTGATAGAAGAAAGCCGGTATTGCATTTCTGTGCTGACTTTCAATCTCGATACGTGCCCTTTCCTTGAATGGCATAGAAAAATAACAATTCAACCCTCGAGACGGCGCCACGATCATCGCTGCTGAATTCACAAGGCATTCTTGTCCAAATCCACAACAAAAGAAGTCACCAATCGGCACCTCAACTGACGGTGTCGTTTCATTATCCCAATAGATTCTAAGTATCAGATCGCGCAGGACAAAACAATCCGCATCTGAAGTTTTATTGTCTACTGTCATCCAAATATGATGAATCATTCCGCAGCCTTTAATATCCGCGAGAACTGAATGGCTGCCCGGGAGAAGATCATGCAGACATGGGCTGCCCTTTCTTGAAAGTCCTAGGGAACTGGCTGATTTGCCGCCATTGCCCTTCTCACCTGTCGGATTTTCAGCATTTATTGCATAGCTCCTGCCCCTTTTAGCAAACAGAACATCTACCATATTAACCCTTCGTAGCTCCCTAGTCATGCCAGCCGTAACGTATTTGTTTAATGCAAAATACACAATCATAGGAGGCAGTATTGTCATCGCAATTGCTGCAAATGTCATCCCCCAGTCGACATTCCCAAACGCACCGACGTAATCCCTGAGTCCCAGCGCAACCGTTTTCGCCTTATTGTCGCTGATAAATGTATTTGCAAATATAAAATCATTCCATATCAGGATATAATACATAGATGCAACCGTAATAATTGTATTCTTCGCAAGCGGGAACACAATTTTTATAAACGTATTGTAGGTATTACACCCATCCATCACCGCCGCCTCTATCAGCTCATTGGGCAGAAAGGAATAAAAGCTTACAAACATCATGATTGATAAAGGCAAAGCAAATCCAACCTGCGGCAGAACCAGCGCAAAAGAAGTATTTAAAAGGTGCATATTATTATAAAAACAGAAAAGAGGAATCAGCGTAATTTGAACAGGAATCATAATTCCGAACGTGAAAAACCGATATATAGGCTTACATACGGTAAAACGAAATTTTGAAAGAGCAAATCCCGCTGTACTGCTTAAAGCGATTATCAACACCAATGAAACAACCGTCACTTTAAGACTGTTCCACATATACCGAAATACGGATCCCTCTTGTATGATAGACAAATAGTTTGAAAGCGTCGGAGCCTTAGGCAAAGCAAACGGCGCAACAGATAACTCTGTAGTCGGCTTCAGGCTCGCCATAAACAGCCACAGTACCGGATATAATTGTATGAACAAAAAGAATACAACGAGCACGGTCAGGATAATCGAAGTTCTGCTTTTCTTCATGAAGCTTCCCTCCTCCCCACACGCATCTGTTTATTGTTATTTTTTCTGAATTGCTTCCTTTCCTTCCTGTCTCCCATGGCAAAAATCCTGTTAAGAATACTTACCACAAGCATGCTCTCGACAATAATAAACACTGCAATTGCGCTCCCATAACCAAACTGGTTGCTTCCGAACGCCTTCTTATACATGTATGTCGACATCAGCTCACTTACGTTTCCAGGCCCTCCATTCGTAAGTATAAACGGGATATCAAATCCCCGAAGTGCTCCGGTAAGTGCCATCGTCAGAGTCAGCAACAAGATCTCTTTAATCATCGGCATCTTTACTCTTACCAGAATCTGCCATCCATTAGCACCATCCATCTTTGCGGCTTCACATACTTCCGGATCCAGCGATATCAGAGCTGCAAAGAAAATGACCATGTAAATACCGGTATATCGCCATCCTTCAGGGATCGAAACACATGCAAGCACAGTTTTGGTATTTGTCAGCCAGGATGTAGCATAATGCCCCAGTCCGATTACCTTTAGAAATTTATTAATAATCCCCTCTGGCTGCGTTGCATACATACTTCTGAAAAGTTGTGTGACTGCTACCGTTGTAATAATGCATGGAATATAGTAAAGCGTCTTGATCAGCGTAACGCCCTTCTTCAAATATGTCAGTAGGACTGCAAACAATAAACCAATCAAAAGCTGCATGCTCACAACTATTACCAAGTATACGAGATTGTTCCAGAATGCGGTGTAAAACACCTTGTCTTGGAATAATTTTGCATAATTTCCAAACCCGACAAACTTTTTAGCGCCAAGCCCATTCCATTTCATAAAGCTGAGACGAATCGACTCTTCGATCGGGTAGAACACAGAAAACAAATAAAACAGCAGCGCTGGCAAAAGAAAAGCCAGAAATGCTTTCTTATCTTTTAATACCCCCTGCATATTTATCATCCCCTTCTCAAACCGTATTGTAATGATATACGACCTTTGTTATATTCAGATGATATTATTACAGGCTGCAAAGCTTTCTGGTTATCATAACCGAATGATTTGCAGCCTATATATAATTGGATTATAAATCACTGACTATCGACATAATCTGCAATTGAGTCATCGACCGATGTAATGAAATCATCTGCGCTTTGATCCCCAGCCGCCAACAAAAGAAGATTGTCTTCCATGACCGTACAGGTATTCGAATCCAAATAGCAATCCCAGGGCTTCATATATTTCTTACCTAGTTTATTCATATCTTCGTGAATACGTGTGTACAGGTCTGTAAAATGATTATCTGTCGGAAGGTCTGCCTTAATCGGAGACATCTGGCCTTTTTTTGCGTAAATATCGGAATAATTATCAATTACATACTTAATAAAGTCTTCCGTTTTATCCTCGAAGGTCGAAGTATTAAATGCCATCCCGATACCAGAATTGACACAAAATTCATTGGCATCTGTTGTAGCATTTTCCGTCATCGGAAGGTAGAAGTAATCGATCGTCCCCTTATCATAGGCTTCCTGCATTGCTCCAATCTCCCAATCGCCAATGTAATACATGGCAGCCTGCCCACCAAGAAACATTGCCTGTGCAGTGGCATAATCAGTTGCCCCAAACCCTTCCTGGAAGTACGGGCCAATCTTTTGGATGAAATCAATTCCATCCTTTCCCGTTTTGTCTCCCATCGAGGCTTTCCCCTCGCTCAGGTTGATAATGTAATCGTTCGCTGCCTCACGGAACGGGATAAATGCCAGATAACGAAGAACAGGCCACCGGTCTATTCCATCGACCGCGATCGGCGTAACCCCCGCGTCTGAAAGAATCTTACAGTCCTCCAGCCATTCATCCATCGTTTCCGGAGTCTTCTTGATCCCGTTGTCGGCAAACAGTTTTTTATTATACCAAATCATTTCGACATGGTATTCCAGAGGTAACGTATACATCGTACCATTGGTGAATTCCTGGTAGGCGAGTGCAGTCGGTTGATACTTATCATAGAGTGACTCCTTCTGAAGCCAGGACTTCACATCCACCAGAAGCCCTGCATCCACAAGTTCCTGGCAATATGGTGTAGCATCGATATCGATGATATCCGGCATATTCCCGCCTGCAATCAGCGTTCTGAGTTTCGACAGATACGACGGCCTGTCAGCCTCAGTTGTCACTTCAAGTTTCCATTTTCCACCATGCTCCTCGCTGTACTTCTCTGCAATCTCGCGCATTGTCTGATCAATCGCACCATCTACAGGCCGTGAGGCGAACCATGTTACAGTGGTTTCTTCATCTCCCGCCATTGCCTGCATACTTGAAGAAAGCATCGTTCCCACCATTGAGGCAGCCAATAAAGCACCCATCAGTTTTTTGTTCATTTCATCGCTCCTTTCATATTTGCAAATCAGACACTCTGATTTGGTTTTCCTTTTCCATCAACGATTCGGCACGCATTATTCCATGCACTCGAATGAATGGATCACGGCTGTACCCTGAACTAAATACAATCCAGCCATACCGGCTTTATGATTATATGTGCGTGTCGACAATACCACTTCATCGTTCACGTAAATGACACAGATATCGTCTTCCCGGATAATTTGCACATGATATTCCGGTCCTCTCGGAAGAGGCCGCACTGTTTCAATCTGGTAAGGAACGTCCCCTTTAATCTGCCATTGGTATTTCCCGAAATCAGAGCGCGGCCACATATCAAGTGCCATACTTGCTCTTGAAGGATTCATCCGAAGAAAATATCCTTTTTCTAATTTATTGTCCGTATGCAAAGCGATTCCAAATTCAGCAGCCTCATCAATCGCGAAACATACATCTAACTTAAAACAATCCCTGGGAATACCCGTTAAGACAGCTCCAAGTGTATCTGTTTGTAGCTTTCCATTTTCCTTGTCGAATGATCCATTCCAAACTTCCAACTTATTGATCTTTTTAGACTGATGAAAATGATTTGCTACAGCTTCTATCGCCTTCACATGTATCGCTCCAGTTTTAGGATCCTGCAGCAACTCATGAAAGACCATTGTTCCGCCCCATTCCCACACTCCAAAATCAGAGCAGTCTGCCTTGCTAGCTATCCACCCAAAAGCAAATCGTCGCTTTCCATCCGATGCAGTCTTTATTGCATAATCTGCCCTACAGTCAAAAGTATCATTTTCAGGAATCTTCCATGGGCCATTTACTCGACTTGATATTCTATAGTGTGTCACAAAGCGATCATTGAAAGTTGAAAACACCAGGTACCAATAGTCACCCATCTTAAAGATCTCCGGGCACTCCATTGTGACATACATATTGGGCATGTAAAAGGGCTTATGATAACTCCAATGAATAAGATCTGAGGATTTGCATAATGCTATACAACCACCCCTGAGTTCCCCAGCTCCTTTCATTCTGGAAGCCAGGAGCATCCACCAGCATTTTTCCGCTTCATTGAAAAAAACATATGGATCTCTCCAATCAAAACGCTCATATATTGCATTATCAGAGAGAAACCTGAAGTTTTCATCTGTTTTTAAATGATAGAGATCTTTTCCCCTTGCGCACATGACAGATTGAATTGCCTTGCCATCCGTTTTAAATTCTTCATTAAATGCTGTAAAGAAGGCATAATACTCATCGCCGCTTTTCACAACCGAGCCAGTATATGCGTTCTTATCCGGCTGGTCATTCCCACCTCTTTTTATTGCCTCACCATGGTATGTAACATTTTCAAAATCAGTTGTGGTGACCAAATGCCATGTTGTCTCTTCAGCATATTCGCCTTTTCTTTTCCTGGGGTCATGAAGGTAAAACGCATAGAACATTCCGTTTTCATAATAAGGAATCAGATCTCCTACCCATGCATTCTCCGGCCTGTAAAACAATCGATTCATATTTTCTCCCGATTTCATTATTTTGCATTTATTGCATATTTATGTGCTAATTGCTTCATATATGCTTATTATGCATTATTTATTTGCACACTCATCTTATCCCGTTTTATCAATAATTACAAGTATATATCATACACATAATTAATATTCTCTCTTTTGTTCAATATAATCCGCTTTATTTATGCATATATATCAATTTATTGTGCATTATAGTCCTCATTTATCATCAAATGCTCACGTGCATATATTGTGCATATACATCATTACGCATTTACAAATGCACATATTTATCTTATAATGTCAATCATATGATATGAGTGTCAAAAGTACCCATTCGGAAACAAAGTTTTGGGAGAATGATAATGAAATGTAAAATCAAAGACATTGCTGATGCATTGCATTTATCTCGGAATACCGTTGCAAAAGTGTTGAATCAAAAAGAAGGCGTCTCAGAAAAGACCAGGCGACTTGTATTATCAAAAGCCCAGGAAATGAATTATCGGGCAATGCTGAATGAAGGAAATGATCTTGTCCATGCAGAAAACCCGGATACCATTCTGTTTCTCACGAGGGGATCCGTTAATTATTCCGGGTTCTGGATTCAGGTAATGAAAGGAATCGAATCAATTATCAGCAAGAAGAACTATACTCTTTCCCTTGCGATGATGGATGACGATGACATACTTACTTTACGCTTCCCTGCCATATTGCAAAATCCTTCTGTCAAAGGAATCGTCCTTGTTGAGCTTTGTGACCTCAAAGATGTGACGCAATCATTCATTATGGCCTTCCAACAGTCACGATCGATATGCCAAAAGATTATTCTGGCTTGTTAGATCGCATTGATATTGTTACGATGGAAAATCGTATCCACATCAAGGAAGTTGTTGACCGGCTTATTTCAAAAGGATACAAGTCTTTTGCTTTTGCAGGTGATATCTTTACAAATAATGTTGGGCGCGGTTTTCAAGAACGCTTTGAAGCATTATGCGAGGCACTAAAAGAGCATGGGTTAAAGTTGAATGAAGATGCTTCTCTATTGCATGATACCGATCAACAGCTCATGAACGTGAATTACATTGTTGATGTATTAAAAAGGCAGCAGTCGCTACCTCAAGTATATATCTGTGGTAACGACTGGACTGCCATTCAGATAATGCATGCTATTCAATTTCTAGGATACTCCGTCCCAAAAGATATTTCCATCATTGGATTCGACGGCATTGAAGAGTCAAATAATACATTGCCTCCGCTTACTACAATCAGCACCCCAAAACTAGAACTCGGTAAAGCTGCTGCCCGCTGTCTGTTAAACAAAATCGAGCAACCTGACCTTCCTCATGTTTTTATTCAGTACATGACCACATTGGTTATCAGAAAAAGCGCTGATTTATGATAGGCTACCATACCGCAAACAATGAACCTGTCCAGCTCCCATTTCTTTTATACTCCATAAAAAAAGAGAAGCGAGATAAATGCCTTATGCAAGTCTAAAGTCCAGGTCCGGCCTTGTGCATATAGCATTGTTTTGGATTCAGTTCTTAAATCACGCACAGAGTAGATATTCGTTGATAATTCCTCCTTGTTATTAGAATGAGCGATGATTCATGTTCCATATTTGATACCACAATGGTACACGATTAGGTCCGGTATATCACCAAGGAGAATTTACAATATCAAATAAGGCCAGGAGCATCAGCGGCAATGACCGGTGCTCCTGGCTTGCTCATCTCAATGTAGAATTAAAAACAAAAGCTTCCCATCTTCCAATATAAAGATCTTAACCACTCTCAGTGGTTCCTTCGAGATTCACTGAATGAATCAATTCCTTCTCAATTCGGATATAGGGGCTCGAAAGAAAGAGGCAGATAAAACCCATATGGAGCATAGGAGATATTACCCTGCTGACAAATCAAGGCACCCATCCTCATTCGACCTAAAAGCGACCGACTGATGGGAGCTAGGTTGGTCATAGAACGCAGGTTTGCTTGTCGCAGGGAAAAACTATCTTCACTATTCTTGCTTTTGCTGCGGAGCAATGAACCATCCCCTTTCACTTCGTAGTCTTTATAGCCCGGCTTCTATGCATATCCAACTCATGGAATTGAAGGTTCTTTCACTCGAGATTGTTCTCCTAAGATTATGCCTGTTTGGATAAACCGAAACATACGGACTGCACTTGAATAATATAGCTGTTCGGCATTGTTCATGGCCTCTTTCAGACTCATTGGAGCATTGACAGTCGTCATAATGGAGCAGATTCCATGTTCATAAACCTGTTCGGCTCCCCTTCCAAGTGATCCGCTCAACGCTACCACCGGAATGCCATATTTCAGACAGCGCTCTCCTATACCCTGCAGCACTTTCCCAAAACATGACTGCCAGTCCGTTTTTCCTTCACCTGTTACAACAAAATCCACTCCCTTTAGTCGTTCATCAAATCCTATCAGGTCGAGCACCGTATCAATACCAGATTTCATCTCCCCGTTCAGAAAAACTCTCAGCGCGGTTCCAAGACCTCCGGCTGCTCCACCTCCCTCCAGTTCATCGGGGTCGATTCCAAATTCTTTTCGAATAATATTCCTGTAATTCTGCATGCCCTGTTCCAGAACGCTCAATATTTCCGGAGTCCCGCCCTTCTGTCCGCCAAATGTATACGTTGCTCCATTCGGTCCGCACAGAGGGTTTGTTACATCTGACATGATCGTTATCTTCGTCTTCTTTAAACGTGTATCCAGATTCGATAAATCAATCGCAGAAATATGGACGAGATCCCGTCCGATTCCTTTTAGTGCGTTTCCTTGTTCATCCAGAAAACGGGCACCTAGCGCAATCATAGCCCCTATTCCGCCATCGTTCGTTGCTGATCCACCTATGGCAATTGAAATGTCGGTAAATCCATGATCCAGTGCATCTTTAATCATCTGACCGGTACCGTACGAAGTCGTATTGAGAGGATTTCGCTTACATTCCGGAAGCAGAGGGAGACCAGAAGCAGCCGCCATTTCAAGCACTGCCCTATTCCCTGGAAGTTTTCCATAGTAAACTGTTTCCTCCTCGAAAAGAGGCCCCTTTACTTTTACATATACTTTTTCTCCACCTGTGGCACTGATTACAGCATCCGTCGTACCTTCGCCCCCATCGGCAACCGCCACACCAGAACAGTCTGGCTGATCAAAAACCTCGCAAGCTGCTTTTGTCAGAAGGTGTACGGTTTGTATACTGGTAAGACTTCCCTTAAACGAGTCCGACACAAATAATAGCTTCATCCTTCATACCCTTCGTGATTATTAGTAGCCTGATAGATGATATCCGAATCATAGGTTAAGCTTGAATATATCATTCGCATTTTTCCACATTACCTTTTCCAAGTCATCTTCATTTTTAATAATCTGACGATATTTCGCCAGTTCCACCGGAATCTGATCCAAATTATCTGATGAAAAAAGTATTTTCGAACACCCTACTGAGGCAATCATTTTCTTTACTGCGTTGGTACCACACCAGCTTGGCTCAAGATATACATTATCAAGTTTTTCCGCCAGCAAACGAGCCTGCTGATTGAATGTTTCTGAACCCGCATGAGCCAGGATCACTGGTACATCCGGATGATCCTTTGCTCCCCAATACACACTGATCGGATCCGCAAATGGAACACCATTTCCAGTATGTATCATCAGCGGTACTTTCAGCTCTTCACAAACTTCATAGACATGATAAGCATCTTTGGAAGAAGGATGGCAGGCATGACCAATCGTCGTGATTTTAATTGCAACAAAACCTAACTCCTTGATGCACCGCTCAGCTTCTTTATCATAATCTTCTGGCCTAAAATGAGGATTGATAGACGCCATTCCCCAGAACTTCTTTCTGGGTCTCATTTTTTTACAATATGCAGCAATTCTGTTATGTATTTCCTGATGATCTTTTATATAAGGTCTCGGGAGAAAAGGCTGAATAATTCCACCGTCTATATTAAATTCGTCATAATACTTAGTCAGTTCATCCTCCGTATTGACTTCATCAAATACATAGTCCTCTCCAAGATGTACATGAGAATCAATAATCATATCTTATCTTCCTCCTACAATTTGTTATCCAGCCTGATTCACTACTTTTTGGTATTTTTTCTGGCTACGGACTTTCCGATCAGCTGCACCTATCAACAGAACAATCACAATCAATGCTCCTTTTACAACGCTCTGTATGCCTGCGTTTGCACCCATCAGCTGTATACATGAAATAATCAAATATAGAAATAATGAGCCAATCAATGTCCCAAAAGTATTCGCTCTACCACCAGACATAAGGGTTCCGCCTATAACAATACAAGCGATTGAATCCATCTGGTAAGAATCTCCCATTCCCAGATAGGCACCTGTCACGCGAGCGGATATCAATGCTCCGGCTAACCCAGCCAAAGATGCTGCTAGAATATAAGTCAGTACCTCAATTCTTACAACTTTAACGCCTGCTAATCTGGCTGCTGTCAGGTTCTGCCCCATCGCCTGTAATCCCTTTCCATACGGCGTTGACTTAATCAGATAATTAAATAATATGGCAAGCAATATGACGATCAGGATAATGATCGGAACTCTATTTCCGATCCGATATGTAACAAGTGCTTTCAAAATAGATGGGGTACTGAAGACATTAAAATGTTTGTTGATTAGCATCGTCACGGTGATAATAATGTAATTCATAGCCATAGTCGCAATGATAGCTGGCATCTTAAGCTTAATCACCATCATAGAGTTTAAGAAACCTACAACAATGCCCTCGCAAATTACGACCAAAAGAGCTGGAATAATCATCGCATTCGAACCATTGCAGATTCCCATGCTTGTGAAAGCGCCTAATGTAATCATTCCAGGAATTGACAGGTCAATTGCCCCTCGCCCAGTTGTTACAACAAGCATTTGCCCAATTCCTGCAATTGCCAGAAAAGAAGCTGTATAAGCATTGTCTATCAGTGATATCAGACGAATTCCATTGCTAAAAACACCCATTAATATCCACAGCACAATACACCCGACTGCTGCGAGTAAAGCACTAGCATTTTGTTCTGCAAAATATTTTAACTTTTGATTTTTCATGCCTTACTTTCCTTTCTCTTAAACAAACGCAAAGACAGAATAAGAATCAGCATTAGCCCTTGAATTGACGCCGTATAATCTGTACTTACACTGAATAATCCAAGCAGAACACTAATCATTGTTAATATAACTGCACCACATACAGATCCAAAATGCGTAACAACACCGCCGCTGAAATAACCACCTCCAATAATCACGGATGCAACGGATAGCATTGTATAAGTACCTGAAGCTGTAGAATCAGACGCATTATTAATAGCGGACGTAAAAATTCCTGCCATCAGTGCAAAAAACCAGCAAGTGAATAAATCGACATATATGCTTTCGATTGCTTCCATCCGGAGTTGACCATGGCCACCGGATTATTACCGAACCCGCGAAGTACTGTTCCGTATCTTGAGCGATAAACAAGAATCGCTACTACTATCAGTCCAAGCAACCAATAGCAAAGGATATTTCCGATCGGCGTTTCAGAATAGAAGATTATATTCATCCATCTGGGGCATTCACCCCCCGGCATCGCCTGAATTGATAACGCAATCCCCAGCCAGACAAACGACATTCCAAGAGTTACGATAACCGCAGGTACTTTTCTTTTATATATAATGTAACCCATCAATGGATAGACCAGAAAACTGGCGATTAATAAAATAGTACCTACAAAAGGTTTGTCATGAAGTAACGTGCAGCACAAAACGTTAATTAACGCGCAGAAATTGCCTACACCCAAGTCAATATGTCCAAGCCCGATGGTGAAAGTTTGACTCATGGCACATAAAGACAATGCTGCAAATCCTACTAACATGAGTTCAAATCCATAACCACTGAATAAAAGGGGTGACTTGACTGCACAAATAATGTAAATGGCAATCATTCCGATGAGAGCAAAACTGAATAAAGGAGCCGTAAATTTTCTCTTTTCAGATGTTTTATTTTTCTCCTCTTCATTTTTAAATGAAAGTTTGATTATTTCTTCATGACTGACCTTACCTTTTTCAAATGATCCTACTATCTCTCCATTTTTTATTACGAAAAGATTCGTGCAGAAATTCAACTCCGCATCGTCAGATGTTCTCCAGATTACGAGTTTCCCGTTTTGCGCTGCTTCATGAAAAACCTGGTACAAGGCATTCTTTGTAGGCTGGTCTACACCTCTTGTCGGGTCATCCAACAGAATAATATCTGCGTCAGCTGCCAGGGCACGTGCAATCAATACTTTTTGCTGATTTCCTCCTGACAAACTTGTGATAAGCGCTTTCTTGCCATCACTCTTGACATGCAGTTTGTCATACCAATAGTCGACAGAATCTTTCACCCACTCAGAAGACAAACGTTTAAACAAACTATAGTTTGCCGTCTTAGTGATGATCTGGTTATCTTCTATCGACCAGAGAGGAAAGATGCCTTCCTTTTTCCGATCTCCGGCAACATAGGCTACTTTACCTTTTACATTCAATCCGTCAATCTTTTTACCAGCTTTTAGAAAAATATCCTGAAGCAGATCCAACTGGCCATTCCCTTCAAGACCTGTCAAACCTACAATCTGGCCTCCAAATATTTCAAAATTAATATTACGGAGCTTTTTTGTTGTGTAACTTTTGCACGATACACTTATATTTTGATTGATATCCGGGAGTTTATCACTGATAACAGCTTTCTCATCAGATTGGCTGATACCCTCTCCCATGAGTTTTACCATTGCTTCTTCATTTGTTTCCTGAATCGTGCCTTGCCATTTTTCTTTTCCATTTTGCATTATAAAGACACGGTTCGCTATTGCCATAATCTCATTTAATCGGTGTGAAATATAGATATATGTTATTCCTTCTTTAGCAGTCTTGATAAGATAATTTTGAAGCTGTTCTGTCTGTTCTGCGGGCAATGACGAAGTCGGCTCATCCAGTATCATCAGCTTCATATTGGGATCGCTTGTCGCCCTGGCTATTTCAACCATTTGTTGCTGTTCAATACTTAAAGTGCCCAAAACAGCCATCACATCAATTCCATTCCCTGGAAACACTCTTTCCAAGGCATTTTGTGCCATTATCTGTGCTTTTTTGCGCCACTGCTTACCTGTCTTTATATTCTGGGACTGCTCTACATAAAAATTTTCATATACAGTCAGATTTTTACATAAGGACAGTTCCTGATGTACTACACGAATCCCTATATTCCTGGCCACTGCCGGATTATAACGAGCCAAATCTACAGCTTGACCATTAAAAAAAAATTCTCCGCTGTTACAATTTACAACTCCTGAAAGGCAATTAATTAGCGTACTTTTTCCAGCGCCATTAGCTCCGACCAAAGCTAAGATATCGCCTTTTTCTATAGAAATACTCACATCATTGACGGCAACTGTCGGATGGTATATTTTTGTAAAATGGTCCGCTTTGAGCAAAACCTGGTTTTTCATTTCATCCATAATCGTATTCAGTTCCAAACCTCCCTGATTATTATTGTTAGATTAATAAAAAGTCATTGAAATACTCAATCATGGCGATAAATATTTCGAATGACTTTTTACGTTAAATTTAAATTAGTTTCGATTATTATATATTATCATAAGGATCAGCCGGCATCCTTGGCTGCAATAATATTGCTAACGGTGAAATCATATGACATATATGGGCTTGCAATCGTCCCTGCCTTCATATCCGCATACTGACTAATTTCATCTTGATTAATATAGATGAAAGGAAGATACATATTCTGCGGAACATCCAGATTATTTAATACCGCTACAGCTACCCAGAGTGCACCTGCGCCACAGGAAGGTGTGGAATTCACACTCATTGTCTCATATCCATCTGCTGCTTTTTCATTCCACCACTTCATGAATTCAGCAGTATTATCACCTGTTGTCAGCGGGACTTCCTTCCCCATGGATTCAAAGGCATTCACAACACCCATTGAGTCTGCTCCGCAATGGGTAATAACAGCATTTACCTCTGGTAATGAGGACAGGACGTTCAGCAGTCCCTGCTGGGTTGTTGTTGCATCTGCTTCACCCAAGACCTCATCCACAATTTTCACATCTGGATAATTAGAAAGAATATTGGTGATTCCCTTGTAGATTCCTTGATCGGGAGCAGCTCCAGATGGGCCTCGTACAATAATAATATTCCCCTTGCCACCGATCTTATCCATTACATACTGAGTTTTCTTTTCTCCCATACTAACCCAATCGTAATCCATGGTATAGGCACCATCCAAATCAATGATAGAATCAAATGCTATAATCTTGATTCCCTGCTTCATGGCTTTTTTGATAACATCATTTAATGCTGTAGAGGATGCTGCATTGATACAAATAGCATCTACCCCTTCAAGAATAAATGAATTGATCTGTGCTATCTGCGTATTGACGGTATTATCACCATTCATTACTTCGTAGTCTGAAATATACCCTTCCGCCTTCGCCTGTTCTGCCGCTTCTGTGAATGAATCCACCATCTGTTTTCTCCAGGTATTGCCATAAAATGAATTCGAAAGGCCAATTTTAAAATCATTCTTCTGAAGCGCATAATCGCCACTTTCAGCCTGGGTTAATCCCCCTGCATTCTCAGCTTCAGTGCTAGTTTCAGTAATACTTTCTGCGGATACCCCCATAGTAAGGCTCAATGCCATCATTCCGCAAAGTACACAACTGACTACTCTACTTGCTATATTTCGTGCCATATACTTGTTCTCCTTCATCTTCAATCTTCTCTTTATGGCCACCTTTTTCATAGTAATTGTGTGAGCCGTTATTTATTAACAACGTTGATCGGCTTCCCTTCAATATAAGCCTTGACATTATTGATCGTAATGTCCATAATCCTCTGACGCGCTGCCTGAGCCGCCCATGAGATATGCGGTGTGATAATTGTATTTTTCGCCTTCAGCAAAGGATTGTCCGCCTTGATCGGTTCTGTAGAAACCACATCCAACCCTGCCGCGTAGACCTTTCCGCTGTTCAGCGCATCAGCAAGATCCTGCTCAACAACAAGCTGGCCGCGGCTGTTATTAATCAGGATCACGCCGTCTTTCATCTTTGCGATGTTGTCTTTATTGATGATACCTTCTGTTGACGGAAACAACGGACAATGTAAGAAAATGACATCGGATCTTGCAAACAGCTCGTCCAGTCCGACATACTCAGCAAGCGCCTTCCCCTCTTCATTCTGAAAACTGTCATAGGCCAGAACCTTCATACTCATTGCATTGAGGATTTTTGCTGTCTGCCTTCCGATTTTTCCTAACCCAATAATACCTGCCGTTTTGCCATACAGCTCAATCATTGGATAATCCCAGTAGCACCAATCCTCACAATCTGTCCACTTTCCAGCTTTGACGGTCTCATCATGATGTCCATAGTGTGCACAGATTTCAAGAAGCAACCCCACTGCATACTGACCCACAATCTGTGTGCCGTAAGTAGGAACATTGACGACCGGAATGCCTTTCTGTTTTGCATACTCGTAATCAGCCGCATTGTATCCTGTCGCCAGGAAGGCAATCATCTTCATATTCGGGCATTTATCAATCGTCTCACGGCTGATTGGCGTCTTGTTTGTGATCACGATATCTGCATCACCAATTCTTCGGCAATGACCGGAGATTCCTCATATGAAGTACGATCATAGATTCTGACATCGCCGAGATCCTTTAACCGATCCCAGCTCAGATCCCCTGGGTTTTCTGTATAGCCATCTAATACAACAATTTTCATCGTTTGCTAATCTCCTGTCTGTTCTGTAAAACGCGATCGAATTCGGAGGATTGGTTTTCCGCCCCAGCTCACCGATGAATGTCCGTCAACATCCACCGGTCAGAAGCGGAAAACCTGCAATAAGAGTTCGCGAACTGCCTGAGAAATGAATATCAGATCTGCGGATCATCTGGGTGAAGCATTGTATGAATAACCTTCATCTGCTCATCATGATCCCAGATCTTTCTCCAGTCTTCACGCAGAACCGTACGGTTTCCGATTCCGATGGCCACCTTGCAGGCATCGGATACCGGCGGATTGCCTGGCAGATAGCCCAGAAAATTTGCGGAAAGGTTGAAGATGTGACCGGTCATGAAGGAAACTGCCGCCTCCTTAGGAATGCCGCGTTTGACACCCTCATCAACGGTCTCAGCCATTGCATACAGAAAACATGCCCCCATCTGCTCCACCAGTGTCGGTTCAAGGAAGGCAATCTGATCGGTAGTCAGGACATAGGCCTGGTCTGCACGATACATACAGGTAGCTGTCTCCTTCATCAAATCGAAGACCTTGTCATCGCCGCAGATCTTGCTCATCACGATATCCTGGTGTCCGCCTTCTCCGCCGAAGCGATCCTTATATGCTTCCTCTTCTTTCTGCCACTTGAAATAAGACGGATGACATGGATGAGCAACCCCGAACGTGCAGTCATCACGCGTCACCAGCTCTCTCGCGACAGCAGCCGCAGGATCCAAAATCAGGAAACCTGTTCCAGGTTTGAGCATCGGAACATACTCTTTTGAGAGCTTTCCGATCAGGCTGTCCGGAACTGCAAACACAACGACCTGTGCAAAGTCAAGAGCCTCCTCAATCGGCGTAACTGTCAGATGGCGCTCATTCTCAATTTTTTTGATAGCCGGCTCAAATGTCTCTACCAGCTTCACATCAAATTTATCCGGAAACTTCGTAATCAGATTATTCGATGTCCTTGTTCCCATCTTTCCGCCAGCGCCTACAACAGCAACCTTGATCTTGTCCATCTTCATTTCCTCCATATTTAACTTGATATTCCTTCAAAACAGTTTGATATGCTTGAACACTCGGACGCTTTACTTTCCAAGAGCCTCTCTGGTAGATTGCGCAATCGCTTCAGGTGACATACCATATTTGTCGAGAAGCTCATCTGATCCGCCTGACTCACCAAATGTAGATAGCGCAATACGCTTTACCTTTGCCGGCTTGTTTTCACAGACCAGCCGACTCACATAAGCCCCTACGCGCCGTTGATATTGTGATCCTCCACGGTCACGATCTGATTACTCCGTCCCAGCACTTCTATAATCTTCGATGGGTCTTTTCCGTAAAGGATATTAATATCTGCCACTGTAACATTGATCCCCCGGCTCCTGAGCAGGTCTGCGGCTTTCAGCACACGATCCAGAACGTATCCATTGGAAACCAGGACTGCGTCATTGCCATATTCTCTCCAGACAGAAATTCCTTCCATAGAGAACGGGTCATCCTTCTTGTAGAGATTCTTTTCCTTGCCGCTGCCTGCACGAACATAGACCGGTCCCTGGATATCCGCAGCGGCAATCACTGCATGGTACATCTGATAAGGATCCGCCGGTGTCAGAATCGTAAAATTCGGAATATTGGAAAGAATGCCCAGATCCTCATAAAACTGGTGGGTCGTACCTTCTTTCCCCCCACCCAGAAGACCTGCATTGCCCCCGACGAACTTTGCATTCAGATTCGGATAAGCAATAAAGGTTCTCATCTGTTCACAGCCTCGCATTGTCATAAATCCGCAATATGTTCCAAGGAACGGAACCATACCTGAGGCCGCCAGTCCTGCGCAAACATCGACGGCTCCCTGCTCAGCAATCCCGCATTCGATCGCTCTGTCCGGATATGCTTTTCCAAAATCTGTCGCCCGCATAGCCTTGATGGAATCCGGGAAGACACCGACTACTTTTTCATTCTTTTCAGCCAGATCATACAGAGCTGCTGCAAAGGCTTCCTTTGATCCGTTGAAATCTCTCATCACTGTTCACCTCCCAGTTCCTTCATCGCGATTGCATACTCTTCATCCGTCGGAACTCCCTTGTGCCAGGCATTGTTGTTTTCCATGAAGCTGACGCCCTTGCCCTTGATATCATCACATACGATGCAGTGCGGCACACCCTTCACACTCTTGGCAATTTCCACAGCCGCCTTGATCGCATCCATATCATGCCGCATATTTCCTGGGTATGCCAGCCGAACGCCCGGAAGCGATCAGCGACATTGTTCATTCCAACTGTATAGACGACGTCCTTATAGCTCTGCCAGCCATTCCTGTCTACGAAGACAATCAGGTTATCCAGCTTGCGGCCTGTCCCGATGTTCACGCCTTCCCAGCACACGCCTTCCTGCAGTTCACCGTCACCGGTGATCACATATACGTAGTAGTCTTTTTTCTCAATCTTTGCTGCTAACGCCATCCCGCAGCCTATGGCAATGCCGTTGCCCAGTGAACCCGATGTCATATCCAGACCCGGCGTACTTCTCATGGACGGGTGACCCTGGAAGATACTTCCAAGTTCACGCAGGTGAAAATGTTCAAACTTTGGCGTGTAGTACCCGCGCTCGTTCAGCGCGGCATACAGTACAGGGCAGGCATGACCCTTCGACAGAATGAACCGATCCCGATCCTCCCATTCCGGATTCTTCGGGTCGATATTCATAATGTCGAAATACAGAGCCGTAACGATATCTGCTATAGACAAAGCCGGTCCCGGGTGCCCGTCTTTACCTTCATAAACCATACGGATGACTTCCCGTCGAAGGATTTTTGCTTCTTTCTGCAGATCTTCAGTCTTCAATTCCATTCCCCTCCTTAGAAGAAATTAATGAAAATAAATTGAAATTCCTCTGGGATAACATTAAACGTTTGACGTTTGATCTGTTACTAAAATATACCATTTGCTCATCAATGTCAATGGATAGAAACAATTATCCGTGGAATATCTCCATATTGTATATTAAATGAATGCTGTTTTGTGCATTTTGCCCAATATCATATCATTTCAATTCTCTATTGCCATTAACCCATTGTATATAGAGACATAAAATGAAATTTCGGCCATCGTTATCAGATTCCTTCACTTGATGATTGTTCTAATATGGATTTTACTGATTTGATTTGGTATAATGTTTTTCGTTAAAAGTTTGAAAGATTTAACCATAAGAAAGGTATCTTGTTATGACCTCACAACAGGAATGGCAGCCAACACCTCAGGATACAAAAGGCGCTCCCGATTACGTCATTGATCAAATTCAGCAGGCTCTCATATCCGGAACCCTTACTCCCGGCGAACGGTTGCCCTCGGAATCAGAACTGGCAGCTTCTTTTCATGTCAGCCGTGGTTCCATTCGCCAGGCAATGAAGGCACTTGAAATGCTTGGAATTGTTACCATTCGGCCAGGTAACGGAACCTATATCAACAAAAAGCCGACCACTAAAAGTTTTAATCCCCTTTCGTATGCACTCTTGCTGGCAAACCCAAATATGAAGATGATCGTCGAAGCACGATGTTCACTTGAACGGGATATAAGCGAGCTCATTCTGAAGAATCCTGACCAGATTGATAATATACTGCCCTTATTGGAAGACAACCTGAATCACCATCGCGATCTGTTAGCACAAGGTGCCGATGCACATAAGCTTGTTGAGAATGATCTGGCATTCCATAGAATTCTTTCTAGGAACTGCAATAACACCATTCTGCAAATCGTCTATGATTACGTAATGGATGCCTTTGCAACCTACATGAGAAAAACTCAGATCGACCAGATAAGAGAACAGAACGATCGCACGTTGTTGGATCATGCTAAGATCATCCAGGCGCTTCAGAAAAGGAATTTCAATGCCGCTAAGGATGTGGCCTTAATCACCGCTGATGCCTGGTATAAACTACTAAGTGAAGTCAAATTACAAGAATCGAATTAAAAGAGCCTGAACCCGACTTTATCCATGGTTCTGTCCGAAAGAACGTTGAACCTCCATACCTGTATGAAGAACTTACGGGTATGGAGGAGATCCACCACAAAATGACATTGGGTTCGCGCGTTCTGCGCGTCACCAACGTCACTCTTTCAATCCTCGTTACGAATGGTTTGCCAGGAACATAAAAACACCCGTAAAGCATTCCATCATATGCAGCAGCACGCTCTTTCAATC